>Ga0194121_10002522_pt1 | contig 28997 bp, 16 predicted proteins | sample TA2MahCa50mmetaG_FD_148609 | JGI IMG/M metagenome (GOLD analysis project Ga0194121, IMG submission 148609) | Freshwater microbial communities from Lake Tanganyika, Tanzania - TA2015020 Mahale Deep Cast 50m | ecosystem: Environmental > Aquatic > Freshwater > Lake | place: Tanzania: Lake...
TAGGAATTACTATCAAATTATTGTTCGGATAACCATAGTCAGTGGCAACACCATATGAGTGTGGTATAGCCCATATATCAAATTGAACTGTTGGATATAAAGCTACACCAACTTGACAGCTAAATCCAGATTCAACGCTTGCAGGAAATCCTGCCGGGATATTGTGTGGGTATGTTCCAGCTACAACGGGATTCCATGGGCCTTGGACTCCGTTAGCTGTATTTATTTTTTTAGCCATTTGATTATCTAATACTAAAAATCCAGCAAATAACTCTCCTTGTGATCTATTGAAAGATGGCAGTATTAAACCTTCTCCATCATTTTCTGCGCCATGAAGATCTACAGCCCAAGAAACAAAAATTGTTACTTCAACATCTGTTTGAGAAATATATCTTTTTGATGACCATATATTTGAAAATTTAGCAGCAGCCATTTGTCTTCTGTCATTATTTCCAAATCCAAATTTAGATGAGAATGACATTGGACAACAATTAAACAATTTAGCATCTACTCTCACATCAGCTACCCATGAAGCTTTTCTAACTACAAAACTTTTCTTTACAAAGCAAATAGAATAATATCCCCCTGGATTTGGATAAGTATTATTATTCCCAACGAGACTAGGGAATGAACCAAATTGTTTTGTATTAGATAATAACGGGGTGGTGTGCCAGGGATGCATTCCATAGCCCCATCCATGGTCAGCATAATTCCTTCTTGAATTTTGATGGAAGTATGTATCATATCTTTCATGCATGATAGAAAAGTTCATAAAATCTGTATCGTATGCACCTCTATTTGTATACCCTGGTCTAGTGACCCATTCAGCTAAATCCCAATCTGGAATAGGTTTAAAGATTGTTCCTACAGGATAATCATAAATTGATCTTAGAACATTCAACATTTCTGACTGCTGTGAAAATCCAAAAGGTTGATTCTTCTTTAAGAAATCAGTTAAAGTGGCCTCAACTCCATATCTCAGTCCGCCCTTGATATATCCACTTCTTATTATTCTTGGAGTATTAGTTGTAGATAATATACCCGTTGGGATTCCGCCCGCCAACTGATTTATTCTTTCATTAACTTCTCTAACAGATAAATCAACATACCCTTCAGATGCTACAGGATTAGCCAATGAAACTTGAGGAGTAGCCGCAGCTAATCCAGATCTTTCATTATAAGATAATTCAGTTGTTCTGAAGAAAGGTCTGATATCTACAATATCTTCAGTAGGAATTATCCCTTCCGTTATTTTCTTTCTTACAACATAAGCTACCGGAAGAATTGTCTGACCGACTAAAGCTATATGCCCATTCTCTAAGTTTTCAGATAGAAGAGGAGAGAGATTCATTAAATCATCTGGGGATGGGAATGATCCTTTTAGCTCTCCTATACCAATATCAATTCCTAATTCGTCTGAAATATTTGGAAGTATTATTTGATTTCCGTCTATATCTGCTAAACTTAACTCAGTTGTTCTATTATCTGGACTTGTAATTTCTTGTCCTGCTAGATTAACACCTATAGCTCTTTTAAAGTTTAAGCCTATTCCTGCTCCCTTAACTATTCCAAGCATTGGCTTATTTATTGTAGTTGGAGAGTTATTGTTAAATTTAGCTATAGTTGTTGTTGGAGCATCAATTGGTTTTGAATAAATAAATACTAAATCTATTCTTTGTGTTGCAGTTAATTGTCGTTTTTGACCTAACCTATCTAAGTAAAAATAGTCATCATCTGTAAATTCAGGTATATCTATAGATAAAACTTCATCTACATTTACGACAGAAGTTCTTGTTACTCCTCTCCATCTTTTAATAAACTGAGATTCCAAATATGGATGAACTAGGAATCCACTTTGTGAATTCCATGTCTCTTCACTTACTGAGCTAGCATTTACATTATAATCTGGTCCATGGCCTGTCACCATTGGGTATGGCAATAGTCTTGTGATAGGGTCTGTCGGAGGAGTTGTATTGTAACCAGGGGAAGATGAGAGCAAAAATTGGCTTGGACTATCTTTAGATAGCATTGCCCTTACAAAACTTCTTTCAAACAATCCATTCATTGATAATGAATTTGCTTGAAGATTAGTTTTAAATTTATCTAAAGTTTGAAGTAATTCTTGGTCAGCTACAGTTCTATTATCATATGTATTGAATGGATAGGACGGCAATTGTCTTATAATTTGTAGTGGACTTATAGAATATGCATCATTTATTCTAGCAATATATTTTCCTGGCCTAACATAAACTTTAGAATCAGTACCATTCACATAAGGAAGAAGCTCATCAAAATCACTTCTTTTTACTTTCCCTTGTTGCCCTGATTCACTACTTGTTTGGAACATTCCTCCTGCAAGTCCATTTATTTGATCCTTTAAGAAATTGCAATTCTCTTGTAGCTGCTTTAAAGGTATATTATCTACCTCGTAGAAGTATGGATCATTAGCTTTAAAATATCTGACTGGATCAGTATACTTATAGACAGATGAGAATGGTTGAATTGTCATTAGTTATCCTTATTTAGATCAAATGTGTTTGGAGACTTGAAACCATCCCCTCTATTCTTTTCAGGCTCTTCTGCTGATTCTCCACCAAAATAAAGATTATATGGAAAATTTATTGCTACTTTTGTTGCTAACCCAGATTTTCCTACTGTATTATGTTTAGCATTAGCGAATAAATTTGCCGCAGAATCATCTAATGTAGCATTTATTAATTTTGGATTTGATACTATAGAAGAAGCATAATAGAATCCAGATGCAACTGAACTATTAGTTCCACTTGGATACAATATTGATTTATAATAGGTTGTCCCAAGTCCACTAAAGTTTAAATTACCTGAGAATTGATAACCTTGGGAATATACTTGAGGGAGATAGCCAATCAATCCGGTAGTAGCTATACCATCAGCATTATTTATAGCTGGATCTATTGAGAAGTATAATCTAAATGGTCCTCTATTTTGATATGAATTACTAGCATACCTATGATTGCCCGCTGCCGATCCATAATAATCTAATATAGATACAGACCCGGTATCTGGGGTATCGGCTGGTGCGCCGCTAGCATTCCCCCAAGTCCCTAGAGGACCTACATAAGCTGTTTCAGATGGATACATTCCACTTACTGAAACTAGTCTTGCATTTAGTTGTGAAGTATCAGCAATATTCCATAAGAATGTTTTACAGCATAGTCCCTCTGGACCGCTAGCTTCATATATAAGTGCGGATGGAACCCACCATCCACACGGGAAGTGGACATTATCTATATCAACTTTAGAACCTCCTAAAGCTCTTACGCACATACCACCATTAGTTACTGAACTAAACAAATATGAATTTTCAGGAGTTCCATAGTTTGCTCCAACTGAGAGTATATAACCAGCACTAACATTTGAATTTATTGTTGGAGTTATTGGTGATGTATAGACTGAAGTTGTATTTAAGTCTGATAAAATATTTGACTCTAATTCAGAATAGGCATTGTAGCTATTTGGATTTGGGTAAAATTGTAAAGCTCCTGAAGCCGTAAAGTTACCATAAATATTATCAAATATTTCTTTTTCTACTATCGGAATACCAGATCCATCAATTATATTTGTCCCAGTTGATGATCTTCTCCAAATGTTTTCATAGCTTCCCAAATCTTTTGCTATAAAATTAGAATTGTTATTTACTACAACACAAGATCTAGAAGAGTGAAGTTCAACAATAGTATGATTTAGACCACTGCTTAAATTGAACTTATCTACTTCATATCTATTGTTTTTATCCTTATGTGGAGTCAGTTCTATATTTGAATTATTATCTGCTAAAAGATCTACTCCAAATTGAGCTATTAGAGTTGGACCTTGAATCTTTACTGTAGAGTTGTTTCCAGCAAATAATCCAGATTTATTTTTTTGAATATCATATAACTCTTGTTGAAAAAAACCATCTGCTGGATCATTGGAAAGATTTGATCCAATTATTTTAGTTATATAATTTCCTGTTCCTTGTAAAGTAAGTTCAGAATTATTTGTTACAGATATAGCATGACCATTAACTGTGCATTTAACATCATGAAGTGCATAGCCTAAAATAGGTTGAGTATTAATTGTAGGACTTACCAATCTCAATTTTGAATTTGAATCAACTACGATATTGGGGAGCATCAATCTTTGACTGCCTAAACTCTTTACAAACGCAGCATTCGCATCTCCAAAATAAGATTGATGATACCTAGTAGGCATTGAATAAGTATCAGTCGGTTCAAAGACAGAATTTATTAACTTTATATGTGTCTGATTTCTAAAAAATGCTAACTGCCCTAAATCATAAGTATTTGTAAAGAAGGTAGTGTCTGGCACATAGCAATCTTTGTTGTATCTAAGATAGGAGTTGTTTAATAGAACTCCTTCTCTTTGATTGTTTTTGCACACTAACTGGTCTAAGACTAAATTAGAGTTATTTGATTTTATTCCTATGTAATTTGCAAGAATAGCTAATCGACCAGAGTAATCTATTTGTGAATTTTCTAACAAAATTCCAGCTTCGGTATTAAGTTCGCATATTAAATTTGAATGATGATAATCTTCATCTAAAACTGTCAATCCATACTTATCGTTTTTCTGATTTCTTCCTCCAAGTATGATTGAATTTATGGCTTTTATTCCAACATCATTCTTTGAAGTACAGAATAGCCATGAATAAGCTTCATAAGCTGAAGCAGTTAGTGGAGAGAATTTATAGAAATGTTTTATAGCACTGGCACCATAAGCCAAATCTCTCGCAAACGTGGAACTAAAATTTAATTCTGAATTTATAAGTTCTATACCAGCAGAATAGAACTTTTGATCAGTGTAATAATTATCAAATAAAAGTTTTGTAGTCCAAGGCAAACCTATTCTAACACCTGACTCGTTGAAGCCATAATTTCTATAAGCTACGAATCCTCTCGTTAGAATTACTTTTGAATTTTCAGCATGAAGGCCAGCCTTATTAGCCCTAGCTACTGAACAACTTTCTATTACTACAGTTGAATTATTTATATCAATACCATAATCTCTTCCGCCATAACTTCCACCATCAACTGTAAAATTTCTTATGTATATTGGACCATTACAATTATAAATTTTTATTTGATTTAATCTATTGGTGTATGCTAAAGTTGTAGCTGGACCGCTGGTATTAATAAAGTTCCATTCTATTTGATCATCACTATAGTTGTTAATATTACTAGCATCATAAGATCCAACATAGGTGCTATCAGGGCTAGCTGGATATAAATCATATGGTTTAAATGCTGTTAGACCACTTGTAGTTGATGCTCCGTCCTGCCCAACATATGTAGTAAATGGTTGAAGATCATTTGTCGCAGCGAGCGCAGCAGTTAATCTATTTGTACCATTTAAATATTGTTTTGTAAATAATGTTAGGTTACCAGTAATTCTTGAATCATAAGTTGTGCTGCTTGTAACAACAGAATTTAATGATAATACCTTTGATAGCTTGAAATCTGTTGGAATACAAGGAGCACTAGAACCATCTGTACTATTAACACTAAAATTTGAATTTATTAATGAATTTGGGATATAAACAGACGATGCAATTCCCTTTTCTTGAGAATAGGTATCAGATCCAAACTTTTCTGAGTTTAATGTATAAATATCTCCCGCTGAAGTTTGAAAACTTGAATGTATTTTTGAAAAGTTTCTATTTATTATTTCAATTGATCCTCTTGGACCAAAAGTTTTATTTGATAAAATTAAAGATCCAATATTCCCATAGCTAGCAACTTCAATTAAATAAGGACAATTTATTACCTCTGGAAGGGTTGCTAGACAAGAACTTAAAGTTTTAAATATATTTGAATCGCAAGAATCTGAGGCATCCCCCGATACAACTAAGGCAATCCCATCAATAGAAGATGTTGGGTGCCCTAGCCTTTCCCAGAGTAAACTAGTTCTTTCTTCAAGATCAAGAACTGGTAAATTATCTTGTTCCCAGTTATAGAATGAGCTTGAGTCAAATTTAGTTACAGGAGCAGTCCAGCACCCGTATAGTTTTGAAAAGCCGTAGCCTGTATAAACGTCACTTGGATTTATCATTTTATTATCCGAAAGATATTGTCCATCTAAACATTAGACCAAAATCACTTGTTTTTTGTATAATAGTAAAATATCTGTAGGCTACAAGAATAGAAGAGTCTATACCATCTCCTCTTGGATTCTTCATAAACAGCCCTATTTCATTTAGTGGCAATAGATCGTTACATGAATCCTCATCTAAGAAAATTGTGTATCTTACGCTCCTATCGTCTATCTTTGTAACTTTTGTAAATGGGATTCTACAAAATACAGATGTATAATCAATGTTATTCTTTATTTGAGTTCCAGTAAAAGCAAAAAGATTGCTATCTAATCCACTGGACGTATACTGATCGACGCTTGTTAATGAAGAAGAGAGTTGGAATGTTGAGCTTACTTGAGCACCAGAATTTCCAGAAACACCTAACTGAAATCTATCTATTTGATAATCTGCTATGTTTTGTGACCCAAGCTTTGAAAACAAATATGCCATTCCAACTCCAAAGCCTGAAACAATTACGTTATCCTGATCAAATAAAATTTCTTCTTCACCATTAGCTATTTTACTAATAGTAAGGTGACCTTTCATATTTAAGTTTTCTGTGAAGCTCTTATTCATGTTATTTAAAATTAAATTCTAATTGTACTGTCGGTCCCTCGTTTGCAAATGAAGAAGAAGTATTCTCATTTAGTCTAACTAATCCAGAGATACCTCCTGAGTCATTATGGTTTAATATGTTTTCCCAAAAGGTAACTTTAGCTATTAGTTTATACTTCCTAGAGTTATTTATGTTATTCCAAACATAAGGTGGATTTAAGCTTGATTTTAGCATTTCTTTAATATCTAATGCCCAAATTCCTATATGATTAACTCCCCCTAATAAAGCTAAAGCTGTTGCATCCCCTTTAGCTATTCTTACATTTAAATTTACTGTTGGATCAGTTGGTATTGCTGTAGTATTGTAAGAAATGTAAGGTCCAGTATTAAAATTTCCTGCTCCAACAGTTGAATTTATATTTATAAATCCTTTTTTATCTATTACACCTTGAGTGTTAAACACTCCGCTCAGAGTGCCTGAGACAACTGGATTATTGACAGATTCTACAGAGCTAGCTAATCTAAATTTTCCAATATTACCAGAAGGCGGATACCCCATGACATTCCATAAACTACTAACAAAAGCTGCCGACGCTCCATATGCAGATAATGGAGCCAACTCTGAGATGAACTCAGTGATTGCGGCGGGATCAATTACAGGATTCATATAATGACCTAAATCATAATATGAAAATAATCTTAGTACTTCTGCTCTCGATCTTGTAGACGCTCTCTCTAATCTATTGTCATAAACTGATGGATAGTTTGGATTAGAATTGTATGGGAACGGCCCAGCAGATAATTGAAGTTGAGTAGATGATGTATGGTATGAGGATGTAGATTCAGTGTTGTATCTTAAAGTTGTTAGAAACTCATCATTAAACAATCCAAATTTAAACCATTCAGCAGATGCAGCTTGTATAAAAGGGATACCATTAATAGGGCCAAGACTATATGCAGAAAGTGAAGAAGCAACTGCATTATTTTTATTAAAATTTTCAGATAATAATGTATGCCCGTGTTGAAAAAATCCTTCAGAATCTTTACCTAAACTTATAGCATTAAAAGTATAATTTGAAGTATCTAATATAGAACTTGCCGATGGAATAGTTCTTAGTGCCGGATTTACGGTCAATACATCCACTATTAATTCTCCAAATCCTACCGTTAACATATTAGACTGGAACCTTAAATGTATTTAGTATGTTACCGACAGTAGTATATTTTGTACTAGTTCCAGCTTGTAACCAGTCCACACTTAATTTGTAGTCTAATCTAGATCCTCCATCTGACAGTAAAACAGAACTTGTTCCTGAGGCAACTCTACTAGCCAACCCTATTCCAGAATTCTTTCCAGAAATATAATTCCAGAACTTAAATATATTTCTAAGATCTACTTCTTCTAGATAAACTCTATTAGCTGGGCACTCATTATCGTCTGATGATATTACGCTAGCCATAGTGTTCATTGTACTGTCTATTATTTCTACTTTATCTAATAATAGGAATTTCTTATTTTCACCAGAAGTAATATTGTTTACTATTGGGAATATTTCTATAAAATAATCTTGCGTCTTTGAATGTATTGTTTCAAAGTTTGAAGATAAATAGTAGTCTTTTGAATACTTGCCGAAGTATGGATTATAGGTATGGAAATTAAATTCACATTCAAAGAAATCATCTTTACTAAAAGTAAGTAAAGGAGTTACCGTCCTTTCTCTATTTTGAACAATATCTATGCAATTTAATCTTATTATTGATGGACCTGATGGCTCTTCATGCTGGCGTACAATATCATTGTAAGTATATTTATGTAAATAGTTTTGTATATTTCTCATAAATCCATCTATCTCTAAGGATTCATAATGCCAATGACCATCCAATCCATAGAACCAAGCTGCATTGTTTACTGGTTTGGTATGGATAATCGACCCTACACCACCACCTCCAAGAATCAGACCATTATAAGAAGACATCAATCCATTTATTTTAAGTTTAAACTCATGCTCTGGGAGCAAGAAGTTTCTTGATGATGGATATCCATTTGCAGTTGGTATACTACTATAGCAGACATTAATTCTCAGTCTTTGGCTATTTATTCCATTTTGAGCTACCGTGGACATCTTTAGGAATGTTCTATCATACATATAATCAGAAGTCCCAAAAATTTTATTCTTTGAAGCTACTCTAAATATAGAAAAATAGTCTGATGCTAAGTTAGTAGAGGATGTCATTATTAAATCCATCCCATTTATCATGGAAGAATTAACAAAATCTGTTCTAGTAGAAATTAGACTACTTTGTACATAGGTCCCCAGGTTAGTTAGTTGAACTGCCGCAATAGAGAATATATTATCTTTATCTAATATTAAATTCTCTTCTTCTAAGCTAGAAGTGACATACGAAGAGTTTACTGTGTCAAAATCATAATTATAGATCAATGGTCCGTATACATGAGATGTAAAGTTGTTGCCATCTAAATCTAATATGTAATCAGTTAGTGTATGTCTATTAAATTCTTTAGTATAGATTTGGTATAACTTATGAAGATCTTTTCCAAACTTAAAGTTTGTATAATCATTCATGGAGGCTGGGAAAGAGTTTGCTGATATAAACTCTAAATTTGTTCCGCTTCTATAAACATTCTTCCATAGAAACTGCACCGCAGGCGTCCCAGAAAAATTCTTTATTGATGGATATACTTTCTTGCTCTCACCCACCCTATGCATTGTTTGAAATATTTCTGGCAGTTGAGATCTATCAATATAATAATCATTAGATGAGAAATAAGAGATTGGTAGATGCCCTCTGCATCTAGTTGTATTACTTACATTGTAGCCATAAAAACTTTTATTGGAATTCAAGTTTTGGCAAGTAGAATATATCTCTGGGAGATCGATGTAGTTTGTTATGCTTTCAAATTTTAATGAGCTTGGAATAAATCCTAGAGGTATACCAGATAAAGAAGAAGACATATCAAATGAAACTGGCATATTAAATCCAGTTCTATCGTAGTACCCATTTTTTGGTAATAACTTATCGTAGTTTCTTCTTCTAATTGAATTTCTTGGTATTGAATTTAAAGAGACAGAATTTGTGTACGCTTTTGAAGCTAAGGTATTCAACTCAAATCTATTGAAATTTGTCCCAACACCTGTGTTTCTCTTATATGCTCCAATATTTAATGCAGATGCCTGATAGTTTGATTGTATTTTATTTGTTTCTAAAACTTCAATTCCATTAATGTTTACTATTGGAAGATTGTATTCTTCTGATTCAACTTTATCAATTGAAGATAGATTTAGATTTATTAGTGGTATAGCGTGGGCGGGGGAAAATTCATTGATTGCTTTAGATGCAAGTATTACTGCACCACCAGAGCCAACTTCATCTATCTTTTTTCCAAAATCAAAATTAGATGAATTTAAATCTAACTTGAAATGAGAGGACTTTCCAGACCATAGTGATGCATACTCTGATCTATTACTATTACTATTTAATATCAAATCTTCTAAATTCGGTGGAGGAGTGTACCCAGATGTGAAGAATAGCCAACTAGAGGCTCTTATTTCTTCATCGGTATCTATTATATTTTCTGTAATATAATCTCTAACTTTCTCAGCAAAAGATCTTGGAACTCCAAAGCAAACAAGTCTATCCATTATGGCTTGAATCATTTCATAATTAAATTCTACATTAACATAGTATGGATATTCTTCAAATGGAGGTATTGGGTATTCTCTATTTCTGTAATAGAATACAAATGGGCCTTCGTATGATCTCCAAGAAATAAAAGATCCTGAAAAAGAATTATATAAATCTAGCAATATTGCATCTGTTGCTAATCTAATATTATGATCTAGATTTCTAGTCGAGAATCCAGAAGACACTCCCAATTGAATAAGTGTTCCTTGAAGATCAAAGTTCGGCTCTGATCTTGCCCCGATATCATTAGCAGTAAAGTAAGTAGACTCAGTAGCTAAAGAGTAATAAATTAAGTTTGGTAAATAGCATTCCCACAATTCTTTTATTCCAGTTTCAATATCAAATTGATTTTTTGGAAATATAGAATTTAATGCAAATTGTAAAGATTTTTTGGTTCCTGCTTTTTTGTATATTGAAACAGCATTCTTTAATTGCAGTCTCCATCTATCTGGGTCTGATCCAAACAAATTCCATCCAATGAGATTCGCTAGTAATGGCAGTTGCTCTTTTGAACATTCATCAATATCATTTAATGATTTTAATTTTTCAATATCATTATCATAATCAAATGCAGCAAATGAAAGAGTTTTTAGTAGTTTATAAAAAGGACCTTTTGAAACAAGTTCTTTTATTGTCTGGTTGTTATCTTTAAACAAATAAAATCTATCTCTTACTGTAAAATCCGCTTTATCTGCATAAAGATTGGAGTAAACAATATCTATCCAAGTTTTTAATTTATCTAATTGTTGGGTTCCGCTTTCATACTTCCCTGTTGAACTAACAAATACTGAGGGGTAGTAACTTGTATAGTTATTCTTCCACAAAAATTCCATTAGTAACTTAATACAATCATTTAGATTTATTTCAGATCCTAAGAAAAGTTTATTAGAGATTAGATCTGCTATTTCATCATAAACATTTGTTACTGGGCCAGAAGTGTTCAGGAAATACAGCCAGGATAAATCTTGTATTAGTTCTATATGAGAGGCTGACGCGGGCGAACCTTGATTAAAATAGCTTGTTGGACTATTCAATCTTATAGACGGCAGAAGAGTATCCAGCAAATAGTCTTTAAATTCCTCTGTGTTCTTAAATTCGCTAAAAGAAGTTCCAACTTTATCTAATATATTTAAATAGAAATCATTTGCATTTATATTAGTTAAATCATTTTGCTTTATAAAATATCTGTATATTCCATCAAAAGAATTTATTGAACTAAATGCTGTATTACTTATAGCACTAATATTTAAAACAGAAGATATATTATTTGCTAAAGATATATTTGAATTTATTATCTCATCCTTTACATCATATTCTTCATCGTAAGTAATAGCATCATCGAATAAAAGATACTTAGGAACAATATGCTCTAAAGCTTTAGAGTAATTTGATTTAAAGTATTTGTTATTATTGATGTAAATATTATTAGACATTAGACTAGAACTATATTAACAGTAAAGTTGTTTAATTGTATTATTTCGTTAAACTCAATTTTTATTGTGGAATCAATATTATCTAAGGTAGCATACCTAACATCTGTCAAATCTAAGATATACTTTATTAGATCTTGTGGAACAAAAGGGTCCCCAAAATCACTGTTATCAACATTAAAGTATTCTAATATTTTAGAAGATATTTTATTTTTTATTTCGGTTTGAAAGTTTTTAAACTTCTTATCAATAGTAGCAGTAATAAAAATATCTAATGTTCTTATTAAGCCATCAACTATCACTGGCTCATCAGTTATCATCTTCTTGTCCTGGATAGCTTCAAGCAATTGCTTCTTGTACTCTGGGGTTGCTTTCCTTAACTGAATATCTGAGGCTCTTTCTAGTATGAATAAATCAATCATATTGGCAGATGAGTATGCTCTTCTGACTACTGCATTTGCCTTCCCCGTTGAGCCGTAATTTGAAATAAAAGAATTTGCAAAAGCCTTATAATCTGTTAAAGTTACTAACCTATCTTGGCTTCTAAATACCAGTGGGGCATATCTTATAGCCTTTTGAATTGACTCAGCGTCAGAGCCCCCTGTTCCCTGACTGCTATTTTCTAATACTCCATTTGATTCTAAAGTTGTAGCTCCATCTGTTAATGTAACTTTTATAGGAGCATTTATAACTTCTGATGCAATATTTCCTCTGGTGCCTCCTCCGACTCTATAACTTATTGTATAATCGTCATTAACGGCGGGAGACAATCCTACCGAAGAGTCTCCAAATATTATCGTAGCTTTAAAATCATCATTTGTTGTAACTTGAAATATTTTGTCGCTTGGCCCAGAAGCAAAATAGATATTCTCTTCTTCTTTATAAATTCCTTGTGTTTGAGGAGATCCTTCAATATAAATTTGAGCACTCTTCTCAACATAAGGAAATTGAGATAGTTCAACAGTTTTTACAACATCATTATCAAAGAATATGCCTTTCTCAATAATCAAAGCTCCCTCTAGAAGCACAGCATCATCTATTACTATACTACCTCCAGAATTTGATACTTGAAACTCTAAATTATTTGATCTATTTTTTAAATCAACAGTCCCATCAACATTAACTTTATACAATGTGTATGTTATAGGTGCGGAGTCTTCAGAAGAATTAATAGTTATAATCCTATTTTCGGCTAGGACTGATGCTGATGAGGCAGCATAGGCAGTTTTAATTGTTACCTTGGCATTGGCTGCTGCTGAGATAGGGCCCTTCATTCTAATACCTATTAACTCTAATAGCTTTTTTACGCTATTTCTTTCTCTAGCTGTTTTTAAAAAGTTTTCATTTGCCAAATAGTCAGATTTAAATGATTGAATATGACCGACAGCAGCCATCATCTCAATAAGAAACATTCCAAAATCTGATTCAGAAAAATTTGAATAATCTGATGCATAGACAGCTTTAGCATAATTTAATAAGGTGTCCCTAAATGTTGCATAGTCTCCAGCGGAATAGTCTAATAGTTTTTCTCTATTATCTAAATCTGTTGGAACTAACTTTAAAAAATCAGATGTTACTTTTCCTGTGAAAGCCATTATAAGTTAAAATTAAATTCAAAAGTTACTACTTGTTCATCATTAAGAGTACAGTCCAATAGTACCATTAATTGTGAAGTTTCAGTCTCAAATATTTGTAGTGCAGAAACTGAAATTTTACTTAAATATCTAGATATTGAAGTAAGTATTGTGTCTCTTACTTGAGAAAAAGTAATCTCATCCATTGGTTCCATTAAAAATCTTTTTAGATTACAACCGTAGTTAGGAAGCATAAACCTTTCTCCAGGCTCAGTTTTTAAAAGCTGTAATAAATTACTTTTTATTAAATTTAATCCAGTTTCCTTGGAGAAGTAACCACGAGAACCATCTTTTTCTATAGGATACTTAAATCCTATATTTTTTTTAATTTTTAGGTTAACAGTATTATTCGCTCTTTGTGATAGAACTTTACCATAAATATTTACATTATCTGAGGTTGTCATTAATATAACCTATAAAAATCATTAGTTTTTGCTGCTTCTTCTAATACGTCAAGATATCCATTAACGTAATCAAAGGCAGTATCAAACCATTCATCGTACTTCCACCAGTCTGGAGTGGTATTGGTTCCTGGTGTAATGTAATACCCAGTTCCTGAAGCCCAAAATTTAGTAGAACTTATATTATCTAAATTTTCATTATCAGACCAAATCTGTATACTTGATCCATCTCCATACCCCTGTTCATTATTTAAACCCCTTAGATATTGCCAAAGATGACCGCTAGCTTGTAGTCTAAGTGCTGAAGCTGGCAGATAATCGTATTGGGATCCAATCAAATATGCTTGAGGTATAGGCTCCCATATATTCATTATAAATTGAAAACATCTTTCAAGAACAAACATTTTTTTAACAGCTTGTTCATTTAATTGCTTATATATTGGACCAGAAGAAGTACTAGGAATTATCTGATTTTCTGATATTGAATTATCTATTAAAATAGAAGAGAAGCTTCTAAAATATGTTTTGTAATTTCTACAAGCACTAATATAGTCAACTAGATCAACACCATCTGAAACATAGGAAGTAATTAATGGACTGTAAGGATTTTTATCATAGTAGGGCACATAATTTTTTGATTTAGTTACAAAATCTAGTGTGGATGATAAAACGGCTCCAAGTGCATTTAATACTGGGGCATTATAAACTGCGGCTGCTATAAAATTCCACTTTTCTTGGGTAGTTGAGACATGAAGATCTGAATCATACCTTTCATGCCATGGAATAGTCGCGCTGTAATATCCAGAATCTTTTTGAATATTAATACTATTTTCTTTTTGTTCAAACTTTAATTTTAATTGAGATTTTTTTAGCCAACCATGTTTCAATGCTAACTCACTATATGATTCAGCATCATCAGATCTTCTTGTAGTCCCATCCCAATGAAAGAGTCCTTGAACACTAGCAAAAGGTAAATGGGTTAACCCTAAATCAATTAAACCTTGCCAAACCATTCCACCGTAATTCTTTCCATCATTCATCCACTCAATAATATCTTTATAAAAAGTATTCGGGGGTGCCCCACCTTCGTTATACATTGAGGGTCTTCCTATAATTTTAGATGCAGATACAGCTTCGTCTACATACCTCTCAGCTACCATTTTTGAATTAGTAATATATGGATGTATAGATGCAAAATTATAGCTAGAAGAAAATTGTATTAAATCAGATGGGTATAAAGGATAAGGTGATCCATTATTTGGCCCCCCTGTCAAAGTCCCACTATAAAATCTAAAAGTATCCCCATTTCCAAAAGTTATACCAACATTTATAGAAGATAATAATGAACTTATTAAATAAGAACTACTAACGATTACTTCACTAAATAAATGGGGTCTAGAACTTGAGTCAGTTTCATTAGCTAAATCAAAAGACCAAAAAGATTGAAATGAAGATAAGCTAGAGCATAAATCATTTATAAATGGCACTGCTGAATTATTGTAAAAATTTTGAGCGGCAGATTGCGACGATACTTGATATTCAAAAGGAATTCTATTCCAAGATTGGGCTAATCCAAAATATACTGGGTCTGTATATAATTGTGTCGCAGAACCAGTCCCTGTTACAGAAAAATCAGATCCAGGCTCCATTAATTGTGATCCTTGTGGAACATATGTTGAATCAAAAATAACTAATTGAACTCTTATTTTATGCTTTTCGCAAAGACGCATAAAGTCTTTAGTATCCTTTAGATATTTTTCTTTATTTTTATTCCAAACATATATATTAGTAAAAACTCTAATGGCATTTATTCCAGCATCTCTAATCATTTGCAAACATTTATTATTATCTTCTGAATTGTAATACCACCATTGAGATGTTTTGTTTGCCCCTAAAAAAGTTGACGAAGATTCAAATCCATATAGTTCAGATGATCCGTAGCCGTAGCCGGGTACTTGAAAACTATCAACACCTATAATTTTCAAATCTTCTTTTGATAATCTAGGCATGAAGCCAGATTTTTCCCATTCTGAGTACATTATGGGAACATAGTTTACTCCTCTACAATTAGTATAGTATTTTGTAGCTCCAGGAGAATAACCCAAATTTTGTGTTCCCTTAGTCATAATATTACTCAGATAAAATTGGTTCCCACATCAGATTTGGTACATCAATATTTTTAAAGAAATTCTTTGATGCATTATAATTATTTAGTATTTCAGCAGCACTTAAAGGTCTTGAATAGAATTTAATTCCTCCAACATATCCTCTAAAGCCACTTGTTATTCCTCCATATTGCCCACCCATAAAATTACCAGTCTGCATTCCATCAGTATATCCGCCCCCTATTATCCATGGAGTAGTCTCTATTTCTGGTGTATATGAGTCTAGCAATGGACCTCCCTTTAATTCATCTACTGGAACAGAGGACATGGTAGTTAAGTTATATTCAAATGAATTTGATTTAGCTATGCTCTGAGTGTACAGATTTTCTTTTCTTATGTCAACTCCAAAGACATCTGTATAGCTAGACACAGTAAGAAGTTGTCCATCGCAGTACATACTTATCTTGTCACCGTTTGGATCTAAAGTCAATGCTATTTGACAAAACTCTCGGCCACAAGAAGATAAAGATACTCCATTGACGCTATCCCAAATATTAAACTTCATGTTATACCATAGACTACTTATTTGAGTACAACTGTCATTCATATCAAATGATTTGTTTACGAATCCAACACTTGAAGAATCAAATGATTGCGTCGGAGCTAATACAAGGCAAGCATCTTCTATCCTGTTATCATGACTGTTATTTGATGGTGGAAGATTAGATGTCAATCTTCTATCTCTTGTAAATCCAAATATTAAACCTTTTACAATATTAGGATTATTACTTCTCCTTATCTCTAATATGTTAGAATCCACAGAAGAAGCTCCAACTAAACCAGTATTTTCGTTGGCTAGTAGAAGTCTATAAAGTCCTGAAACTTCATAACCATCGCCGAATCCATAATGTTCCCCGTCTAATTCTGGTGCATAAGTCCACATCTCAAATGTGCCACCAGATCTTCTTGTAAATAAATCTTTTAATTCAGTTCTGTTTGGAAGTCTAATATAGCTTCCTACAGAACTTGGGACTGTAGGAGAGGTCATGGAGTTCCTAGTTATTCCTTCTAAGTAAGCTATGCCTACTCCCTTTCCAAATATCTCAGCCTCACTCCTACCTACTATTTGAGCATTTAATAGTTCATTAATAGAAACATCTCTGACAAGACTTGAATTCTTTAATTTAAATTCAATTGAACTTGGATCTACTACTGTAAACCTTAAAAGATTATATAGAACAAATAAATCATTGGTGGCAATGGAATTATTTAAAGATACACTTGGAGCATCCGTATTAGTACCATTAGATACAATGCCTCCGGTAGCATAATCATTAATTTCTAAGTGATCAATTGATATCTTATCATTGTCTTCTACCTGCTGAACGTAGTTTACAGTTAGAGGGAGTACAACCCCAGATACATCGGCTTGGCTTAGTACAAGTTTTCTTTGTTGCTGTATTTCAACATCAAAATTAATCCCTTCTAGATAGGAGAAATCATTTACAGGAACTTCTCCTGGTCTAAACAATACTGTCCCTCTTCCATAAAGAAGAGGTAGCCTAACTGCTAATTCAATTTGTTTCTTTCTTTTATTTATCTTTTGTTGATAATGAGAACCCTCAGATAATAATACTTGTCTTAAATTTTGTATGATTATCTCTGGCCCAGCTTCATTTTGTATTTCTACTATCTGGGAAGAAACATCAAATATTCTTCTATTCTTTTGTCCAATGATGTGCGTTAGTAATTCATCTTTCTCATAGTACGGTATAAGTTCATTTGATTCATCAATTATGTTATCATCTAGTATGGTATTAACATAAGTTTTTATATCATTTAAAGATATTTGTTTTCCCCTTCCACCTATGTTTGGATCAAAGTCTAATTTCCATGCAGAGTTTCTTTCTATTAAATCTTCTCTCCTTTGAAGTTCTATTAATACAGGCTCTACTCCACTAGTTTGCGAATCAAAATATAATCCATCTACTGAAAAAACAAATTTTCCACTCCTTGAAACTGGAGGACCAAAAGATAATCTAATTAATTCTTCTGGCTCTGGCAACTCAGGGACCGGAGGTCTCTGAATTCTAAAATCTGTTCCTGATAATATACCTGATACTTCAGTAATAAATTCTGGCTCTAAACTTGGATCTTCCGCTCTTGCATCAAGGATTCTATCTATCTCTCTTACTAATCCTAATGCTCTATTTCTAAAGTCTACAGCAGCTTGGATATCCTTACTATGAATATTAAATCTTTTTAAAATAATATCTCTGTACTGTTCTGCTGTCATTCTTCTTCTTTCTTGAGCAGCATTGCCACCTGTATATTTTAGTATATCGGAATATTGTTCTAAACATCTTTTTATATCTCTTATCTCATTAGCAACATTTTGAGAAATATTATATAATCTTCCAACGGTTCCTGCGGCAGACCCCAATGCACCTAGGAATCCGCCTATAGAATTTGAGTTATCTGACTCCACTCCATTTCTTGAAGACCTTGAGACTAGTCTAAAAGTTCCATTGTTAGAATCGTATTCTATAATTCCATCCAAGAATTTTAAATCGGTAAGATAACTTTTTATAGCTCTATCAGCAGCATCTGCGCCTTCCTGGGTAGATCTTTTAAGCGGCACGAGCACAGATGACGGAATAAGATTAATTGCATTAGAAGCAAGGTTTAATAAGCATTGAGGCATTCCAAAGGCCGATCCAACAGCCTCTAGTGGTGTTCCTCCTCTACCGCTTATAGCTAAAAATGTTCTTGTATCAAAATATACCATTATTCCTCGTAAGCATTAGTTGCTGGTGTACTTATATCTCCTATCGTTGGTGGTTCAGGAGGTATCCCTGGTGAGTTGAGGTGTACTTGTGTCCCTGTTAGGCCAGCATTCCCTGTTGCCATACCATGAAAAGTTCCTGCTGCATTTACACCAAAATTACCAGTGGTATTTACTACAAAATTTGAACACTTCATTTTTATGTCTTTATTAGCTTGAAGAGTTATATTTCCACTAAGGGATCTAATATTAATATCTTCCTTACAAGATATGTCAATAGACCCGTCATAGTTTATTTGTATTCTACCTTTTGGAGTTGATATAAATACAGCACTTCGGCTGTTTGAGTCTGTACCGGCTCTTATATTAACATCAGAGTCTTCACTTGTAATATTAACATTTCCACATCTTTCATTTGAGCCAGCAATTATTCCGGCAGAAGCATTATCCCCCCCTGCCCCGGTAGAACAATTTTTAATATCTATCTCCCTTCCTTCTGATATCATTAACTTTATTCCACCAGTATATGACACCATATTTTGGTCACCAGCACACATTAAATATATTGATCTGCTAGCTAATAACCCATGATGCTCATCGTTATAAAACACAGACCCAATCGAGTCAGAAGTAACTCTAATACCGTCTCCGTGCTCATTTCTAATATTAATTTTATTATCTAATGGTGAGTCCTGGAGAGATACTATCTTACCCTTATCACTTTGTAATTTAACTTCCGAGGCTATGTAGCCAGAAAGTCTCTCATCCCTGATAACTAAGCCAGCATTTTGTTCATTAGTAAATGTTATCCTCTGTGGAATATCCTTATCAGTGTAATAGCTCTCTCTGGTTATACCATATAAAAAATGTGTTGGATCTATTACGTCAGGATCATATGGGTCTGGCTCTCCTTCGACTATTGTGGATATGTAATAATACTTGTTATAATCTATATTTTTTAATATGAGAATTTTTGATCCGACATTAGGGACAGCTATGGCTCCACCTGAAGTTTTGTGAAAGAAGGGGGAGGTATACGTTACATTTACTTTTCTTCCATCCTCTAATAGTTTAACATACAATTTAAATGTATGTGATGGGTCAACTATTGATTCTACCATTCCTAATAAAAACTCACTTTTCATTTTTTATTCCTTATCTTATTTATTATTATAGTTTGCATCTTTGCTCAGTTGGAATTCTGAGTAAGCATCTCTGCTTGAGATAAAGTGCCTATACCCAAGAACATAATATCTTCCATTATAAATTGAAGAAACTTTTTTTCCTGTTCCGTCACCAATTATATTTTGAAGTCCTACAAAAAAACATGATGTGTCTTTTGTATATCCTGTTATACTAAAAAATGGTAAAGTTTTTACATTTACCTGTAGTACCATCTTAGTTAACTCATCATATAATTCTTTTTCAAATAAAACTTTTTGATTTGAATTTGCTGTTTGAATGACCGGAAGCATATCGCTGCCCCCAGTCAACTTTCTCAACAAAATAAATGACAACTGTTCAAGTTTTAAATTTTTATTCAACTCAAGTGCTGAATCCTGATTGTTCATTTTTGCATAGTTTTCTATAAAAGAATTTATTTCTTTTAATTTTTCTGAGGATGTCTTTCCAGTAAAATCTGTGTTTTTGTAGAGCTTAGAGAATAGATTTGTTAAATCTCCTACAGTTACTGTAGTTGCTCTTGCATCTTTAGTTTCTGCTTTTTCAAATACTTTCGTAGACTCATCTATGTTTCCTACATCTACAGTTCCAGTATCTAAAATAGTTGACATTAACTTATTCTCATACCCAACATCTAAAACAGTTTTATAAATTAAATTATTTTGTAGTGATACGGATAAGACATTTGGATTTGCAATATTAAATCTAAATATTGGTATATCTAAAATTTTTAAAACTGTTAATTCTCTCTCCGATAATGCAAGCTCATCATTCAATAAAACATTTTCTCCAAATGAAGAACTTCTTTTCCTTAGTTTCATCTTGGTATAATAATCTAATCTATAGGTTGGATTAGAGTATAATTTATAATCTAAATCAAATATGTTATCTTTATTGTAATTAATTGTACCGGCATCGACTATTGAATATGCGTTTGCTAGATATAATAAGTCTTCAATTAAATTTTGATCACCAAATATAAACGCTGGCTTATTTTCATCTTTAATAAACCCATATTTTTTCCATATCTTCAATATGTTTAAATTATTTTCTAATAATAAAGTTTGATTATATCTTATTTTTAATTCTGAATTTATAAGTTCTTTAAACTTATTATTGAACTCTTGTAATGGAAAATAGAAATCAGGAGTGATCTCAGAAGAACTCTCCTTATTATTATTATCAAGATTTATACTAATTTTTATTATTAATGATTTTGATTTTGCCTCTGATATAGAATCATTAGCCACATCCACATTTCTTGGAGAACTATTGTTTAGTGAGTTTGCTTGAGCAGAAACTTTATCATGAACTATCTCGCATTCTAATCCTAATTGTTTAACTATTGCATCAGGCATTAGAGAGTCTAAGATCTCTTCTGCATCAGGTCTTCTAAATAGAGAATTTGCAAATATCTCGTCTCTTCTAACAAGATTTGATTTTGTTAATGTTACAACCTTATCTGTCCCTTTAATTGTTCCTTCTATTCTCACTACTATCATATCTGACATCACGCCGTGATGGAGAATATTTGCATCTTCTAATTCAGATCCTTCTATCGTTGTAGCTTTTTCAAAATACTTAGTGGTAAGTATATCTGTTAAATTTAACACATTAGGTAATAATACTATTACATTTTCATTTAATGAATTAGTAGATGATGAGTAATCATTTATTAAACCAATGATATAGTTTTTTATTATTTCTTTTATCTTATTGTGAATAGATTTTTCTAAATCAAAATCATTTCCTTTAAAAAGAAATAAGAATCTATCTAAATTACTATCAATTTTTATCTCTGCTGATTTTCTGTATCTTACCGTTTTATTTGAATAGATATGATCATATTTATTTAATGTTTGATATATTATATCAGAAGATATGCCTTCTATTTCATTTCTTAAAATTTTACCTACCTCACCCCTAAACTCTAATACTATTTCTTTTATGCCGTTCTCATTTATAGAGATGTCACCTTTCATAAATGACATAACAAATGGGCCAGCCCAATTCTCTGCTGAATCTCCAATACCATAACTAAAATATATTTCTCTGGTTGGTGAAAGTATTTCTTTCTCTAAGCCTCTATCTAAATCTACAAATGCTCCCCCAAGCTGTTTTTTTTCTTTAAGCAAATTACCTACTATTTCTGGGTATACATCAGTTGAAATAAATTGCTGCTCAAATGACTGTCCGTTTTCCACCATTCTTAATTTTAAATAAGATCCATCCCCACCAAAATTAAATGTATGATCTAATTCTATTAGATTAGAATTAAACTCTGGGCCTGCAATTATTGACGCTCTCTTTTGAGCATCGCTAAGTTTAGAAAAATAACTTTTTGTAGTTACTTTTGATATATTTAAAAATTCTTGTATTACATCTTTAGATGTTGTAATAAAAACATTTGCAGTTGTAGAGTTCATTAAATTAACTTAAGTATTTTTATTTGATCTCCTACATTTAACTGCTGAAAAGGATCATTAATATTATTTGAAACGCAAATTAACCAATCTAATGTTGGAGTATTGTAGAATAAATTTGATATTAAATCTGCTCTATGCTCGTATCCCGCTGGAACCCTTCCGACAATAAAAGTGTAATCAGATAAAGATTTTAGATATTCCTCATATAAACTAGAATTAAAAGTTGATGTTATTAATTTATTTTTATGTAAAATAGATCCTTTAGAATATTTTAAATGATTATTATATTTCATAGTACTTATTGATTATCTCTTAAAACAAAGTTTTCATTGGTTTATTCAAGTTTAGAGAATTAAATAATGATTTCAATCCATCAGGTCTTGTAATACTATGAGTATTAAAGGCTCCTACCATACCATTATACGGATCCATATTATTTTCAGATATAACAGACTCCCACCCAGCTATATTATCTCCAAGAACAACTTCACGAGACTCAAACTTGTCTAGGTTTCCAACTCTTTGCTCATTAAGAGACATACTTATTTCTAATTGTTTTGGCAATAATGTTTCAAAATCATATCCAGCTTCTTCATTAAATGATATTGAAAAATTATCAGCTATACATGGTATATTGTTATACATTATTCCATGATTTAGTCTAACTATTGGAGCACCATATAGTGTGTTTGAAGCATTATTTCTAACTGAAGATCTAATTAAATTTATCCAAAATATTACTAAGTTTATTAATTTTTCTTTTTTTTGATCAAAAACTAAATCGTCGGGGACTCTAGATTTATTTATGTTAAATAGGGGAGAATTAAGTGACTCTCCTTCAGACACTAATGACTTAAAAAATTCAGAGTGATTCTTGTAATGATTAATTCCTATTAAAGTTTTCTGATCATTGTCAAAAAAACTTTCTCTATCATCTCTAGAAAATAGCTTAAATGATTGTTCAAATCTTCTACTTATTCCTTCATATGAATACATATCAACTAAATGCTGAAATGTTATATTAAACGAAAGATTAAATGATCTAGACTTAGCTCCTAAATAGGAGAATATGCTACCAGATCTTCCTAGAAGAGAATACTCAGCTAAATTTGATTTTTGATTTTCAGAGACTTTGCAGTTTTCCAACATAGGAATATAAGTTCTTGTGATTTCATTTCCTCTAGTTGGAAATTCAAATAGGAGATAAGATCTCTCATGAAGTTTTCTAAGAGCTATATTAACCATATTATCTACGTCCTCCTCTTCCTACATACGCTGATCTAGATGTATCACTAGACAAATCAATAGACTGCCTTAGGTCGGCAACTCTAGCAGCTAAATCTTGAATAGCCTTATTATCATCATTAGATACTTTTTGATTAGCAGCTTTTGAAAGATAGTTTAATAATACGGACTCTAAACTTCTTTTTTGCTCTGGTTGATTTTCTTCCTTTGGAGGAATTACTTTAAGTCCCTTATCCTTTATTTCTTTCATTATCTCTGATGTTACGGCCCCAGAGTCTTCTACTTTTTGTAACTTTTCATTAACGTCATTAAATATTCCTGTTAATACAAGGTGTCTTTGCTCTAGTTCATTATTGTTTTGATCGGAAAGGTTATTTGTTAACTCTTGAATTTTGGTTAATTTTTCAGTTATTCCAATGGTTTCAGATTGTTCAGGTGCGCTTCTGAGTTTTTGTGAAGCGAATACAAGTTGATCTTTTAATATTTTACTCGCTGATCCAATTTGTTCTTTTAGATCAATTTTAGTAGGATCTAATCCATCAGACGCAGCTTTCCGGTTTGAAATTTGAATTTGTGAAGATACACCTATTGGTTGAGACACCGCATCTCTAAGGTTAGATGATGGTTTATTCAAATCTGGAAATGCTTTTCTGATCTCCTCTGGAGTAGAGTCCAGCATTCCAAGGCTCTTAGCATATTTTTGGTTGTCAAGATTTGATCTTCCAGTCCAGTCATCTGGATCGTACTCATTAAGCAAATCATCAGTTTGTCGATTTTTTCTAATAATATCATCCATTATCTGGCTTCTTGTTTTTCCAGAGGATACCCTCTCTTCCCATCCTTGTTCGGTTCTGGAGCCTTGCGCGACAGTCATTCCAGGGTCACTTGATTTTTTTATTTTTGCAGCCCAACCCAATACTTGCTGCTCCTCCAACATAGTTTCTTTTATTTTATTTAATTCATCTCTAAGACTTAAATCTAAATATCCGCCAGTTGTAGTTTTATTAAGTTCCTCTGTTGTTGGCAATACTCTTCCATATGCAATTTTTTGCATCTCTTCAGTTGGCATAAAACTAGCATTAGTTGCATATGCAAGCCCAGGAGAAATTGCCTGATCAACTACTTGAGTTGTTGTACTCTTTGTTTGAGCAGGGGGTTGAATATCTGGAGTTGCTTTGACATTAGTACTATTCTTTCTTGCTTGTTCAAGAGCACCATGTGTTACAAACTTAAATGAATCAGCCGTGGCTGTTTCTGATGATTTACCTATTTTTTTTACATTGTCATCTATAGCTTTAGAACTGGCATTAACAGACTCAATAAGCTCATCAAAAGCTTTTTCAGCAGGGGTTCTGTTATCCTTAAACCAACCTAACCAATCTGAAAGAAGTGTAAAACCAGTAACTAAGGCACCAATAGCAATACCAACTGGACCAAGTAAAAAGCTTACAAATCTAAATATTCCAACACCAAGCAGCCGAAATAATGAAGTCACTGAACTGATTATGGGTCCACTTAAAATTTTTGAAAGTCCAGGTTTAATTGAACTAAATATACTTGTTACATTTTTTAGTAGATCGGCACCTTTGATCCCTTGTGAGACCCCAATTCCAGCCTGACCTGTAACTGGATCAATTAGCTTGGTATTCTTTAATGCTCTACCAAGACTTTCAGTCATCTCGGTTGGACTTAGGCCAAGTTGAGTTCCCTTAAAATCAATAGCTCTTGTTACTTTAAAAGCTTTCACAGCATTACTAAATCCGTCTATTGCACCTAACAAGAACTTTCCACCAAGATAGGTTAGTACTGCTGTTTTTATAGTGCCAAGTATTGTTGGAAGTTCTTTCATCAACTCATAGTGCTTTGCTGTTTGTTGTTCTGCAAAGTTCTTTTGTTCCTCAGTAAAAGTTTTCATTTGAGCATAATAAGCATCCTCTTTGCTCATTATGTCTTTACCCTTTGCTGATTGTTCTAACAATCTATTTGTTAATATTGCAGCTTGTAGTAATTCTCCTCCTTGTGTCCCCTGAAGAGCCAAAGAAGTTCTATTCAATTTGTCCTGTGTTACAAATGTCTTCTCTGCATTTCTTGCAATTATATTTAAAACATCTTTAGAATCCATTTGCCCGTTTAGAATCTTTTCGTTAGCATCCATTCCAACTCCAAAGCTAGCTCTTAAAGACATTATATTGGAATCTGTGCTAAACAATAAATCTACTACTTGCTGTTGTAATTTATCAGATATACCTCTTTCTGACATCAAGCCAGTTATCTTGCTTAACTCATCTACTTGACCTTCTCCTAACCCAACAAGTGCGGCTGTATCTATTTTATCTTCATTTCTTTGAAGAGCATCAATTAATTTCTCATTTGAAATTAAAGATTCTTTAGCAATCTTAACATTAGTATCTGCAAGTCTACTAATTGCCTCTTCATTTCCAGCAGTTGCAGTTATTAAAGTTTTACTTATTGTATTTAATTTTGCAGTTGATTGTCCCGTCTCTTGCATTCTATCTCTTAAAACATTCAAAGATCTGGAGTTTACTCTAATTCCTTCTGAAAAGGCTTCGACAAACTCTGAAACATTATCCGAGAAACTACCTCTGAGACTGTCTATGCTTTGTGCGTTTTTTTCGTATACTTTAGCTAAAGTAGTTCCTATTGCTAGAGATTTTCTCTGAACTTCATCATTCTTCTCAATAGCCTCTGTAAATCTTTCTATTGGATTAATTAAATTGCTTAGTCTACCAACTATATTTCCTATACTATTAGTTAATGGCTTAAAACTAAACAATCCTAGTTTTACATCCTTAAGAATTGTAGTCTCACCAAGAACAGAAGCATTTAAGGCATTTACGCTAGCTGTTAATTGACTAAGTGCTTCTGTTGCTTTGGTCATTCTTCTAAGTCCTGTCCGTAATTTTTACCATTAAACTTATCATCTAATTCTTCTTCACTTTCTTTTAATATTAAATCAAAAGAAATGACATCAGAAGTTTTCTTGCAGTTAAAAGTTCTAAAATTATTTATGCCTAAAAATGAACCTAAAATGTTAGGAGTATTTAAATAGGTAGCCCTAATTCTATTCTTATATAAAGTATTTATTATTAATCTTATTCCGTGAGTTGTTATCGAACTTAATAAAAATATATTTAAAAGATCGTTTCCTTTCGTAGATTTAAATATACCATCAAATCCCGATCTTCTAGACTTTACTACTATCCCAAATCTAATTGACCCAAAATAGCTAAACTTTATGAGGTCTCCAGCTTTTAACCCAAAAACTGGTATTTCCTTTGAGATTATCTTTTCCTTATATTCTGACTCAAAAGCCATCTCCCCTTCACTTTTTTCGTCTTTTTTTGCCATGATATATTATTTTTATTTAGTTTAGCATCTAATCTGACTATATTTAGAATCATATTTAAAGGACATAATGAATAATATAGATAATGAGTTAATAGACTTAATGGAACTTATAGAATTTACTATGAGTATAAATTTTTTAGATAAATGGAAAATGAAATATGGAGAAAGGATAATAAGATTATTTCAGATAAAGATTTTAGACTCATTAAAGAAGCAAAAGCCCTTAAAACTAGAGTCTTTAAATAAATTTTTAGTTCAAGATTCTGGGTTCAGTTCTGATTTAGTAAATAATTTTTTTATAGATATTGACTTTGAGCTTTATCGCCCTATCATCCTGGGCCAGCTAAGGACCTAATATGAACCTAAATCCAGAATCAAAGTATACCCTTCGTCAAACCATTTTTGAGGCTAACATTAGATCGAAGGGGGGCTATACTGATGCCGAAGATGTTGCTAACTTATGGGTTTTTTTCGGTATTCTTGCTTTCGCTTATATTAAGATTAACTGGTTCTGACCTAGCTTTTTCTAGGTCTCTCATTTTAATCTGTTCCTCCAGCCTCGTACAGACTTGCTCTTGAGTGCTGTAATGAGGGCAGACAGGTTGGAACTCACAGTAATCGCAGAAGATGTTCTTTTGAGGTGGAAACTCGTCCTTGGTCTTCTTACGAATCCTCCATACCTTATCAATTTCCTTCTTCCTCCAGTTCCAGATTTGAGCTTTTGAGAATCTGACTGGGTAGAAGTTACCAGTTACAGGGTAGTAATGAGCGCACCAGATGTTTGCGTAATCTACCCCATATTTCTCATGTATGGCATAAGCATAACCTTTTAGTTGCTTGTCATCTAGAAGATCCTTGGTCTTCTTTTCTTTTTTTGAAGTCTTATAGTCTATTACAAGGTAACCACCGTCTTTTCCTTTAATTACACGGTCAATAATACCGATGTATTTAATATCGTGTTCCTTGTCTAAATCAACCTCAAACATACCTTCGGTTGAGATCGTCTCGCCCATCTTCCCGTTCCATACTAGGAAGTTTTCGATGCAAATTTTGATACGATCATTCATGCCGAAAGGAATATTGTAAGTTTCCCGTTCAGATTCGGCCAACCTCATCAACGACTTAGCGTCATTATCTTTATACCCAAGTTCAAAGATCTTGTGTATAAATGATCCGAAGTTCAACGATTCCTCATTCTTAGATCCAAATCCTGGTATCTTCAGATTGTATTTGAGATTATATTTCCAGAGGCACTGGTCTATAATATCACTTCTTGAAGCACTAATATTATTTATGAACATGATCGCATCCGATTTTATTAGGACTTATTGTTTAAATAAGTTTAAGGCTAATAATAGACTTTCTGGCGATGGGACTGAACTTATTATTCCCTCCATATTTATTGAGGATGACTACAAGCGTCATATGTCAATAAATTTGGAGTCTGGACTTTGGAGATGCTTCAAGACTTATAATAAGGGTAACTTCGTCAAGCTCTATGCCCAGCTTGAAGGTATCACTTACAAGCAGGCTTACGAGAAGTTCCTTTTTGAGAGCTTCCTACAAGAGCCTCAGAAGCCCGTACAAGACGAGATAATCACGACCCTACCAGACACAGGGTCCTTTGAGAAAGTAGATTTGGGACGGGTTTACGACGATTATACGATGGCTCTAGCGGCAGAGTTCATCCTTGATCGCAATCTAGATAAAAGTGACTTCTATGTAGCCAAGGAGGGAATCTACAAGGACAGGCTGATTATCCCATTCTTTAACGGTGAAGGGAAAATGTTCTACTTCCAAGCTAGAGGTCTACGTCCCCAGTCTTGGCCCAAATACCTAAACTGCAAGAATCTTAAGATGTCTCAGATCTTGTACCCATTCGACTATGACTCCTTCGATTACTTGTTTGTCACAGAAGGAGTATTCGATTGTCTCTCCCTTAAGGCTTGTGGCTTTAATGCCACCACAACCCTTAGTTGCCATGTTTCCAAGGAACAGATGAATCAGCTAAAACTCTATAGAGGGCCAATCATTTGTGCCTACGATTC
>Ga0194121_10002525_pt1 | contig 28978 bp, 28 predicted proteins | sample TA2MahCa50mmetaG_FD_148609 | JGI IMG/M metagenome (GOLD analysis project Ga0194121, IMG submission 148609) | Freshwater microbial communities from Lake Tanganyika, Tanzania - TA2015020 Mahale Deep Cast 50m | ecosystem: Environmental > Aquatic > Freshwater > Lake | place: Tanzania: Lake...
TGGAACCGGTAAAAGCTGTCTCGCGAGTAGCCCCGCAACTTGCAGGCTTCAGACACGTTGCCCAACCGTTCGGCCAGTTTCAAAAGCCCCAGCTTGTTCTTGGTGATCTTCTCCAAGCTTGTCATCTGACATCACTCCTTTCAATAATCCAAAGATAAAGAAGTGTCAGATTACGTCCTAACTATTTTAGGGGTATCTGCCCCCATAGCAATTCGAGCGACTCACACCCCAACTTTGCGCTTGAGACTGTCCATTTTTCTGGCTACACACCAGCCGCAACTGCACCAGCACCTCGCTCAAGGGCACCCCGGTCTCGTCCCGCGCCACCACCGCCGGCCGCCGCACCGGCTCCGCGCCGGGGAAAGGGGCCTCCACGCAGCGCGCCCCGCCCCGCAACTACCCGTCGTGCCGCTGGGGGGAACCGTCCCGCGCATCCTCACCGTCGAAGTTCCACAACCCCACCAGCCCCACCTCGTCCCCGCGCAACTCTTGCCCCACGCCGGCTTGGTTCTCCTACCCGCTCCGGGCCACCCCCACAACCGCACCTCGTCCAGCGCCCCGCGGAAAAAAGCGTTCTCCCTACAGTTGGATCGGCCCAGGTAGCTGTTTTCGCCCGGTCCGATGGCGGCGAAACTGCCCTCGTAGCTGTTGTGGTCCACCTCCACCCCGTTGAGGTACATGCGCATTCCCCCTGGAACCGACATCGCCACCAGGTAATACCACTGCCCCAGTTGCAGGTCTTCTCCCAGAGCCAAGAAGATGCAGCTGCTCCTGACTGGTGTAGATAGCGAACTGGACGAAGGGCTTGCCTTCGCGGTGGTTGATGAACATGGCCCCCCACTGGTCGTCGGCACCAAAGCCACACCACTGAGAGAAACTGGCCAAGTCGTCCCGGCGCACCCAGGCCTCGACCGTGGCGGGTTAGAGATGGTCGAAGATGTGGCCGGGCAGCTGCACATGCGCCCCCTTGCCGTCCAGTTCCAACACCTCGTTCTGGGCCAGGGCCTGGACGGCCAAGGAGAGAAGGAGCGTCGTGCAGGGGAGCCGACGGGCTTTCATGGCAGGCTTATATACAGCGGGGCATCGGCAAAAGACAAAAAGCCCTGGCAGGTTTGCCCGCCGGGCCTCTTTTCTTTTTTGCCTTGAGGTCAAACCCGATCAAACGCCCCTACACCAACACCTCCACCTGTCCCTCCCGTACCCGGGCCTCGTATGTCTTCACCTGCTGGTTGGGCCGGTTCAGGCAGGCCCCGCTGCGCACGTTGAACTGCCAGCCGTGCAGCGGGCAGATCACCACCTCCCCGTCGAGGAAGCCCTCGCCCAGATAGCCGCCCTGATGCACGCAGGCATTGGCCGTGGCAAGGAACTCCCCGCCCGCGTTGAACACCGCCAACTGCTTCTCCCCCACCCCCACCACCCGCGCCTCGCCCTCGGGCACCTCCCCGGCACGCAGCACCGGCACCCACTGCGGCTCCGGCTGGGCCGGGGCCGCCGGCCCCAACTTTGCCTCGCGCTCCAGTTCGCGGAACACCTCGACGGCGTCCACCACCTTGGTCAGGCCCGCGGCCGGGTACGCGCAGAGGATGGCGTCGAGCAATTCGTCGCGGCTGGCCCCTTCCCTCTGGGCGCGGGGCAGGTACTGGCGCAGGCCGCGGGGGGAGAAGTTGATCACCTTGGTGACCACCGAGATCAAAAAGCGGGTCTTGGGGTCGAGGTGTTTGCCCGACTCGCGGAAGAAAGCCAGCAGGTGCTGCATGGCCTTCGGCCGCTCCTGGCTGAGGTACTGCAGGCCACTGAGTTCCTTCTCGCGTTCCTCGCTCATGAGGGCTCTGCTCCCAGCATGGCCTCGACAAAGGTCCGGTGCTCAAATGGCTGCAGATCGTCCAGCCCCTCACCCACCCCGATCAGCTTCACCGGGATACCCAGCTCCCGCCGCAGGGCCAGGGCAATGCCGCCCTTGGCCGTGCCGTCCAGCTTGGTCAGCACTAGGCCAGTCAGCTCGGTGGCCTCGTGGAACTGCCTGGCCTGGTTGAGGGTGTTCTGGCCGGTGGTGGCGTCCAGCACCAGCAGGGTCTCGTGCGGGGCCCCGGGGTCCTGCTTGGCCAGGGAGCGGCGGATCTTCTTCAGCTCCTCCATCAGGTTCACCTTGGTGTGCAGCCGGCCCGCGGTGTCAACAATCAGCACGTCCACCTCCCGCGCCTTGGCCGCCCCCAAGGCGTCAAAGGCCACCGCCGCCGGGTCAGCCCCCTGCTGAGCCCGCACGATCTCCACCCCCGCCCGCTCGGCCCAGATCTCCAGTTGGGGCACGGCCGCGGCGCGGAAGGTGTCGCAGGCGGCGATCAGCACCTTGTGCCCGTCCTCGGCGTAGCGTTTGGCCAGCTTGCCGATGGTGGTGGTCTTGCCCACCCCGTTGACCCCCACCACCAGGATGGTGTAGGGACGGGCGGGCAGTTCTGCAAAGGGCAGATCCTGGTCTTGGCTTTCCAGCATTCCGGCCAGGTGTTCCTTGAGCAGGGCCATGACCTCGTTGCTGTTGCCCTTGAAACGCTGCTGCCTGGCCCGCTGGCGCAATTCCTCGATCAGCGCCGCGGCGGTCTCCATCCCCACGTCGGCCTGGATCAATACCGCCTCCAGCTCTTCGAGGGTGTCCTCGTCGAGCCGGCCACCGCTGCCCACCACTGTCGCAATCTTGTCGGCCAGCGCCTCGCGGGTCTTGCTCAGCCCGCTATTTAATTTGTCGAGTAATCTGCCCAGCATGGTCCGTCTCTATTTGTAGAGTAGGCTTTCCTCGATGGCCGAATCCACGACGTAGACCATCGGCTCCTCCTCCAGCATGATAAGGCGCGGGGGATTGAGGCGCCGGCCCCGCGCATTAAGCAGGATCTCCACCGTCGGCCGGGTGGGGTGCAGCCGGCTGGTACCCACCACCCGCCCGATCTCCTCGTTGTTGAGCTTGACCAAGCTGCCCAGGGGAAAATGGAGACGATGTGGATCAGGGCCTTGACCAGGTGGCCGTCGAAGAGGGTGTTGCGCAGGTGGATGATCTCCTCGACCACATGGTACACCGCCCGCACCTGGCGGTCGGACCTGGGGTGTACCATGGCCCCATAGGTGTCGGCCAGGCCGATGATGCGGGCGAGCTCGTGGATCCTTTCCCCCTTAAGGCCGGCCGGGTATACGGTGCCGTCGCTGCGCTCGTGGCCCTGGGTGACGATCCTGCCGATCCAGGCGAAACCCTTGCCGAAGGCCTGCGCCAGCCGCTGCGATTCGAGGGGGTGGCGCTGCAGCAGGTCGCACTGCTCGGGAGTGAGGCGCCGAGCCTCCAAAAGCTCGGCGGGCAGGCCCAACATGCCCAGGTCGTGCATCAGGGCGCACAGCCCCAGGGAGAGGATGCGGTGCTCGTCGTACTCGATTTCCAGGCCCAGGCGCATGGAGAGCATGGCGGTGTTGACCGCTCGCTGGGGGAAGGTGCGCTCGCCCCGGCGCTGCCGCACCGTCTCGGCCAGCAGGACCTCATCCTGCTGCAGGAGTCCCAGGGCCTGCTTGAGGGGCAGGACCAGGCGGTTGCCGTCCAGCTCGGCGCTGGCCGCCGCGCCCGCCGCCGCGGCGGCTGCTCCTGGCACCACTCCCTTGAGGAGCGCAGAAGCTGGCTTATCCTAAGGACCATGGCCCCGCTCGGTCTGGATCGACTGGTACATCCCCTCCCCTTCGATCTCCTTCTGTCTGCGGCTGTACTCGATCACCCGGGCGATGTCGCAAAGGTTGTTGATCCAGCGCGACACCTCTTCCGAGTATTTGTAGACCAGGTCCACAGCGTCAGGGGTGAAGATGGGCTCCTTGCGGCCGGCCACCCTCAGGCGGTGGCCCAGGTAGCGATGCACGTCGCCCTGGCCCATGGGCTGCAGTGCCCCGCGGGTGGCCGGCGCTGGTCGCGGGGGGCGTACTGCTAAAGTTTGTCGGCCAGGGCGGTCTGCCCCACCAGCAGCAGGGTGACGAGGAAAGCGTCGTTGAGCTGGAAGTTCAGGAGCAGGTGCATCTCCTCAAAAAACGCAGGCTGGACCAACAACTGCCCCTGGTCGATCACCACGATGGTGGATTTGCCGGCGGTGTGGTGATCGTAGAGGAGTTCGCCGATACGGTGGACCAGGCCGCCCGGTCCAGCTCCCCGGCTTCCTCGCCCAGTTGATGCAGCACCTCGCGCAGGCATTCCTCGGGGGTCTTGCAGGGCTGGTGAACCAGGGCCACCTCAGTGCGCTGGAGGTCGAGGTCCCGCAGCAGGGCCCGGGCCAACAGGGTCTTGCCGTAGCCGGGCGCCCCGGTCAGAAGGGCGGCCCTGCGCCGCTCCCGGAGCGCGTAGAGCAGGCGGGCTACATGTAGAAGAACCGGGGGTCCGGGATTTTTTCGAAGAGTTTCTCGTGCAGCCCCCAGTTTTCTCGGTGCAAAGCAGGACACCTCCTCTTGCGGCCGGCCCCGCGCTCGCCACCGCCTGAGACTTTTTAACCACTTAGCCGGTTGAAAAAATGCGGGGCCCCAGGGCCTTTGTCAAGGGTGCGCGCCTTGACGCGGCGCAGACCTGGGCCTTAGCTTTGGCTGTCTTTTCCGGGGAGAATTATGTCCTTGCCGCAGCGCGTCTTTGCCCTGCTGCTGCTCCTGTGCGGTGCCCCCCTGGCCGGTCCTGAGGAAGGGTTCCTGCGGCCGGCCCAACTGGAGCGCGGTATGCGCGGGGTGGGCCTCACGGTTTTCCAGGGTACAACCATCGACACCTTTGGGGCCGAGATCCTGGGGGTGCTGCGCGACTACCGCGGTCCGGGACAGGACTTGATCCTGGCCCGCCTTTTTGGCGGCCCCCTGGCCCAGACCGGGGTCATCAGCGGCATGAGTGGCAGCCCGGTGTACGTAACGGGCAAGCTCATCGGCGCGGTGGCATACGCCTTTTTGCCCCTCCCCAAAGAACCCATCTGCGGCATCACCCCCATCCACGACATGCTCGCCACCCTGGAGCGCAACCTCGACGCCCCGGCCAAGGCCGGCAGCCTGCGACTTGAACTGGAGGCCCAGGCCCTGGCCCAGGTCAGCGCGGCCCTGGGCGGCGAGCCCTCCTCCTCCCTGACCCTGAGACCCCTGGGCACCCCGGTGTGGGTATCCGGCGCCACCCCGCTGGCTACCCGGGCCCTGTCCAGGGCCTTTAGGCGGGCGGGCCTGGAGTTGGTGGCCACCCCCGGCGGCCAGGCCCTGCCGGACCTCCGGCCCCAACTGGCCCCCGGCGCGGCCCTGGGGGTGCAGTTGATCAGCGGCGACCTAAGCGCCACGAGCATCGGCACCCTGACCTACCTGGACGGGGAGCGGGTGCTGGCCTTCGGCCATCCCATGATGCTGGCCGGGGCCACGGACATGCCCATGACCGGGGCCTATATCCACCAGGTCTTCGCCAGCCAGTCCCTCTCCTATAAGATGGGCGACGCCACCCGGCCGGTGGGAGCCATCCGTCAGGACCGTCTGCCGGCCATCGCCGGGGTGCTGGGCCCGGTCCCCCGGATGCTGCCGGTCTCGGTGCGGCTGCGGCGCGAGGGAGAGGAGAATCATTTCCACTTTGGGGTGCTGCCTCAGCGCGACCTGGCCCCTAACCTCACCCAGGCCGTGCTTCTACAGACCCTGGAAGCCGCCGAGAAACTCGAAGGCGACGCCACCGTGGAGGTGCGCGGCCGGCTCCACCTCAGCCAGGGCCGGGTGCTCGAACGGGAGCAGATCTACAGCGGGCCCCAGGCCATCTGGGACGCAGCCGAGGCCCTGACCCTGCCTCTCCAGGTCCTGGGCCAGACCCCCTTCTCCGACCTGGCGCCCGACAGCCTCTCGTTTGAACTGGAACTGCGCGAGCACCTCGCTGCTGCCCAGGTGCTGGGCCTGCGGGTGGAGCAGCCAACCCCCAGAAGCGGCCAGCTTCTGAAGGTGGCCGTGACCTTGCAACCCTACCAGCAGCCCCTGGTGCAGCAGGTGGTGATCCTCCCCCTGCCCGCGAACCTGGCCCCCGGCCCCCTGGTGCTCCGGGTGGGGGGGGGAGCGGCCAGCCGGCAGTGGGAGGACCAGCGGCGGCCCGAACTCCTCCAACCCAGGGACGCCGCCCAGTTACTCGCCCTGCTGGGCCGCCGCGAGCGCGACGACGAGCTGGTCCTCGAACTCTACCGCCCTGAGCCAGGTCTCAGCTTGGAGGGCCGCGAACTGCCCAACCCACCCCCCTCCGCCCGCGCCGTGATGGAACAGGAGCACTCGGCCGGCCGGGTGGGCTCGGTCGCCGGCCAGGTCCTGCTGCGCCGGCAGGTCCTTACCGCCTTTGTGCTGGAGGGGGAACAAGCACTCGAAATCAACGTGAGGAGGCCCTGAGCTGGTGATGCGGTGGATGGCTTTGCCCTTGCTGGCCCTGCCGGCCCTGGCGGTGCAGCCAGTGACCTGGCAACAGCAGACCTTCGATGACTTCGCCGCCGGCAAAGGCGAGGGCGTGGAACTGCGCCCTGAAGGAGCGGTGCAACTGGCCCCGGCCCTGGAGCAGTTGACCAGACTGGAGGCCGAGCGGATCTGGTCCCTGACCGCTGGCCCGGACGGCACCCTCTACGTCGGCACCGGGGACCTGGGCCGGGTCTACGCCCTGCCGCCCAAAGGGGAGCCGCGCCTGATTTTCGATTCCCCCGAGCTGGCCATCCACAGCCTGGCCCTGGGCCCGGACGGCACCCTTTACGCCGGAACTGCCCCCGACGGCCTCATCTACCGCCTCGACCCTAAGGGCCAGGTCAGTACCCTGGCCCAGACCGGCAGTGCCTACGTGTGGGACCTGGCCTTTGACCCGCGCGGCCGGCTCTGCGCCGCCACCGGCCAGCCGGCCCGGGTGCTGTCCATCTCGGCCGCCGGCGAGGTGGACACCCTCTGCGCCCTGGCCGACCAGCACGCCATGGCCCTGCTCTTCGTCGGTTCGCGCCTCTTTGCGGCCGCGGCCCGGGCCGGGCGCATCTACCAGATCGCCGACACCACCGCCCGCCTGCTCTGCGACACCGGGTACGAGGAGGTGCATCGCCTGGCCGCCCTGGAGGAGGGCAGCCTCTGGGCCACTGCCCTCTCCCAGGCCACCGGCGAGCAGAAGGCCAAGTCCGCCCTCTTCCGTCTCGACCCGGCCGGGGCGGCCCGGCCCCTATGGCAGGGGGAGGAGACCTTGTTGCTCGACCTGCTGGCCAACCCAGATGGCACCCTGCTGGCCACCGCAGCCCAGCCGGCCCAGTTGTGCCGCTTCTCCCCGGAGGGCCGGCTCTCCCTGCTGGCCCGCTTCGAGGACTTCGCCCCCAGCAGCCTGGCCCGCCTGCCCTCGGGGGCCCTGTACCTGGGCGCGGCCCAGGCCGGGACCATCCACCGCCTGGGCGACGACCCCGCCGAGGAGGGCCGCTTCGAGTCGGCGGCCGAGGACTTTGGCGTGCAGGCACGCTGGGGCAGCCTCCGCTGGCGGGCCGAGTTGCCAAAGGGGTCGCGCCTCGCCTTCCAGACCCGCTCGGGCAACAGCGCGGAGCCCGATCCCACCTGGAGTCCCTGGTCAGCCGAACTGGCGCAAAGCGGCAACCCCGTCGCCAGCCCACCGGCCCGCTTCCTCCAGTACCGCGCCCTGCTGCGGGGCTCTGGGGGCCGGACCCCGGTGCTACGCGGGGTGGAGATCGCCGCCCTGCCAGCTAACCTGGGCCCGGAGATCACATCCTTCGAGGTCCAGACCTACCAGCCCCCCGGCCAGGGCGAGGGCCAGGACCAGGGCCCGCCCCTGCGCGGCCGCCGCCTGCCCCAGCGCAAGAGCCTGCGCCTGCTGCGCTGGCAGGCCCAGGACGCCAACGGCGACAAACTCAGTTTCACCCTCTTTATCAAGGGCGAGAACCAGCAGGGTTGGAAAAAGGGCGAGGAGGGGTTGGAGCAGACTTCCTTCATCTGGGACACCGAGACCATGCCGGAGGGCCTGACCCAATTGCGGCTGGTGGCCAGTGACGCCCCAGACAACCCGCCTGGCCAGGCCCTGGAAACCGAGCGCCTCAGCGCGCCTTTCCTCATCGACAACTCCCCCCCCGAACTGACTCTGGAGGTGGAAGGGCGCGAGCCCCTGCGCCTGTTGCTGCGCTGCCGCGATCACATCAGCCCCCTCCAGCGGGCCCAGTACACGGTCGATTACGGCGATCAGGCCCGCCAATTGGCAGCCGCGGACGGGCTCTTCGACAGCCGGGAGGAAACCGCCCGTTTCCTGGTGGAGGGCCTGGCCCCCGGCGAGCACGTCATCGCCGTGCAGGCCTGGGACCGCCACGAAAACGTGGCGGTGGTGCAGTTGGTGGTCGAGGTAAGGAAATAACCTCATGGACGCCGATCAGGCCCACATGCGCCGGGCCCTGCACCTGGCGCTGAAGGGGCGCGGCAAGGTCAGCCCCAACCCCCTGGTGGGGGCGGTGGTGGTGCGCCGGGGCCGGGTGGTGGGCGAAGGAGCCCATCTGCAACTAGGCGGCCCCCACGCCGAGGTCCGCGCCTTTGCCAACGCCGGCCCCCAGAGCCGGGGCGCCACCCTGTACGTGACCCTGGAGCCCTGCGCCCACCAAGGCCGCACCCCTCCCTGCACCGAGGCGGTGCTGGACGCCGGCATCCGCCGCGTGGTCTGCGCCCTTGAAGACCCAGATTCCCGGGTGCAGGGCAAAGGCATCGCCCGGCTGCGGGCCGCCGGCATCCAGGTGGAGGTGGGCCTGGGCCGCGAGGAAGCCGAGCGCCAGAATGCCGCGTACCTCAAACACCGCCGCACCGGCCGGCCCCTGGTGATCCTAAAGCTGGCCCAGAGCCTCGACGGCCGCATCGCCACTGCCGGGGGCGACACCCGCTGGATCAGCGGCGAGCAGGCCCGCGCCCTGGTCCACCGCTGGCGCAGTTGGACCGACGCGGTAATGGTGGGGGCCGGCACAGTGATCGCCGACAACCCCCGCCTCGACGTGCGCCTGGTGCGGGGTCGCTCGCCCCGGCCCCTGGTGGTGGACGGCCGGCTGCGGGTCTCCCCTACCGCGCAGGTCTTTGGGCGGCCCGGCGCGGTGCTGATCACCGCCGACGCCGCCCCGGCCAAAAAGCAGCGCGCCTTCGAGGACCGGGGGGTGGAGGTATGGGCCTTTCCCGCCAGGCAGGGGCACCTCAACCTGGGCCAGGTGCTGGCGCGGGCCGGCAGCGAGGGGATCACCAGCGTGCTGCTAGAGGGGGGCGGGCAGTTGGCCGCCGCAGCCCTGGCCGCCCGGGCCGTGGACCAGGTGCGCCTCTTAGTGGCCCCGCTGCTGGTCGGCGCGGGCGTCGCCGCCATCGGCGAGCTGGGCGTGCGCCGGCTGGACGAGGCCCTGCGCCTGGAACAGGTGGTCATGCGCCGCCTGGGCCCGGATCTGCTCTACACGGCCGATGTGGGGTACCCGTGTTCACCGGCCTGATCGAGGAGGTGGGCACGGTGCAACGCGTGCAGCGGCAAGGCGCCTTCCAGCGCCTTGAGGTCAGCGCCCGGCTGGTGCTGGAGGGCACCCGGCTGGGCGACAGCATCAACCTCAACGGGGCCTGCCAGACCGCGGTCGAGGTGGGGGCCGACTACTTCGCCGTCGAGTCGGTGGAAGAGACCCTGAAGCGCTCCACCCTGGGATCGCTACGGCCCGGCGACCCGGTAAACCTCGAAAGATCGCTGCGCCTTCAGGACCGGCTGGGCGGGCACCTGGTGCTGGGCCACGTGGACGGGGTTGGCCGCATCAGCCGCCTGGAAGAACGGAACCGCCAGTGGCTGCTGGGCGTTGAACCCCCCCCCGAACTGCTCCCCTACCTCGCCTTTAAGGGCTCGGTGGCCATCGACGGCATCAGCCTGACCGTGGCCCAGGTGGAGGAGCGGGCCTTTACCGTTGCCATCATACCCTATACATTCAATCATACTGCGCTCAACGGCAGCCGGCGGGGCGACGCGGTCAACCTCGAGGTGGACCTCATCGCCCGGTACGTGGAGCGCCTGGTGCGGGCGGGCGCCTCGCCGGCCGGAATCACGGGCCTGACGCTGGACAAACTGCGCGACATGGGGTATTGAGTGGGCGGGTCTAGACCCGCCTTTTGAGTTCTATGTCAGACTTCAACACGATAGAAGAGATCCTCGCCGACCTGCAGCAGGGCCGCATGGTAGTGCTGGTGGACGAGCGCGCCCTCGACGTGGACGGGGCCGAGGTGGTGGGCGAGGGCGAGCTGATGATGGCCGCCGAGCTGGTCAGTTCCGAGGCCCTCAACTTCATGGTCCGCCACACCGGCTCCTCCCTGCACGTGGCCGCTGGCAAGGAGCGCCTCGACCACCTGGGACTGCGGCTGATGGTGCCCGGCGGCCAGGGCCGGGGCGCCGCGGTGGTGGTAAGCGTCAACGCCGCCCTGGCCAGCGGCTCGGGGATCTCGGCCCACGACCGGGCCCTGACCATCCGCAAGCTGGCCGACCCGCACAGCCGGCCGTCGGACTTTGTCCAGCCCGGCCACCTCACCCCTCTCCAGGCCCAGCCCGGCGGGGTGCTGCGGCGGGCCGGCCACACCGAGGCCGCCGTGGACCTGGCCCATTTGGCCGGCTTCCAGCCCGTGGCCCTCATCACCTCCATCCTCGACGAGGGCGGCGAGGTGGCCTCCACCCCCTATCTGTTGGACTTTGCCCGGCGCCACGGCTTCAAGATCGCCACCATCAAGGATCTGATCGCCCACCGCCGGCGCACTGAGAAGCTGATCGCCCTCGAAGCCCGCGCCCCCCTGCCCACCCAGTACGGGGAGTTCACGGTGTACGCCTACCGCAGCCTGGTGGACAACAACCCCTACCTGGCACTGGTCCTGGGCGAGCTGGACGGCGAGCGGGCCACCCTGGTGCGCATGCACTCGGGCTGCCTTACCGGCGACGCCCTGGGCTCCTTCCTGTGCGACTGCGGCGAGCAGCTCCACCGCTCCTTCGCGATGATCGCCGCCGAGGGACGGGGGGTGATCGTCTACATCCAGCACCACGAGGGCCGCGGCATCGGCATCTTCCACAAGCTCAAAGCCTACCAGTTGCAGCGCGACCAGGGCCTGGACACCATCGAGGCCAACCACGCCCTGGGCCTGCCCATGGACGCGCGCGACTACGGCATCGGCGCCCAGGTGCTCTTCGACCTGGGGCTGCGCCGGGTGCGCTTTCTGACCAACAACCCCAAGAAACGGGTGGGGCTCGAAGGCTACGGGATCACCGTGGTGGAAGAGGTGCCCATCGCCGCCTCGCCCAACCCCCACAACATCCGCTACCTGCGCACCAAGCGCGACCGGATGGGCCACCAAACCCTGCTGCGCGAGGAACACCCGTCGCCTGCCGGAGGAGAGAACTGAGATGCCCAAAGTACACGAAGGCAAACTCGACGCCCGGGGCCGCAGGTTCGGCGTCGCCGTGGCCCGCTTCAACAGCCTGATCACCGCCCGGCTCCTCGACGGGGCCCTCGACTGCCTGCGCCGCCACGGAGTGGAGGACAAAGACATCGAGGTGGCCTGGGTACCCGGCTCCTTCGAGCTGCCCATCCTCGCCCAGAAGCTGGCGGCCACCCGCCGCTTCGATGTGGTCATCTGCCTGGGGGCCATCATCCGCAGCAATACTCCCCACTTCGACTATGTGGCCGGCGAGGCGGCCACAGGCATCGCCCGGGTGGGACTGGACAGCGGTATCCCGGTGACCTTCGGGGTGGTGACCACCGACGACCTGGAGCAGGCCATCGAGCGGGCCGGGGCCCGCTCCGGCAACCGGGGCTGGGACGCGGCCCTCAATGCCATCGAGATGGCCGATCTGATGGCCGGCCTCAAGTGACCGAAGGGGAAACTCCCGAGCTGGCCGAACTACCGGACCCGGCCCTGCCCGACAACCGGCACGGGGCCAGGCAACTGGCCCTTCAGGCCCTGTACTGGGAGGCGAGCTCGCCGGGCGACGGGGACCGCGCCCTGGGCGAGTTGGGCGGCCAGGCCGGACTTTCCGCCCCCACCTGTGAATTCGCCGCCCAACTGGTGGGCACCGTCGGCAGGCATGGGGATGAGTTGGACCAGCTCGTGGACGGGGCGGCCAGCCACTGGCGCCAGGACCGCATCGCCCGCATCGACGGCATCATCCTGCGCCTGGCCCTGGCCGAGATGCTCCACTGCGGCACCCCGGCGCGCGTGGCCATGGACGAGGCCATCGAGCTAGCCAAGACCTACAGCGGGGCCAAGTCCTACGTCTTCGTCAACGGCGTCCTCGACGCCGTCGCCCGCCAGCGCGGCCTGCCGCTATAAACCACGGGCGCCCCATGCCCGCAGCACACTGAAAGCCAACCGACACAGAGGACAAACCATGTTCTCCTTGCTTAGGAAACTCTTCGGCTCCCAGGCGGAGCGCCAGTTCAAGGCCGCCGCCCCGGCGCTGGAGGCGATCAACCGCCACGTCGAGGAGTACTCCTCCTTCTCCCCCGAAGAGTTCCAGGCCAAAACCCGCGAGTTCCGCGCCGTGCTGGCCGAGCGCACCGGCGTGCCCGCCGCCCGGGTGCGCCAGCTGGAGAAAGAGCTGAGCGGCGACCTGAAGGCCGAGGAACGCCTGCGCCTCAACGATGAACTCGACGAGCTGGACCGGGAGATCCGCCGCCTCGAAGGGTCTACCCTCGACGAACTCGCTCCCCGGGCCATCGGCCTGGTCAAGGCCGCCTGCCGCCACCTCGTGGGCCGCTCCTGGGGGGCGTTGGGCAGCCCCGTCACCTGGGACATGGTCCCCTACGAGGTGCAGTGCTTCGGCGCCCTGGTCCTGCACCAGGGCAAGATCGCCGAGATGGCCACCGGCGAGGGCAAGACCCTGGTGGCTACCATGCCCCTCTACCTCAACGCCCTGCCCGGCTACGGGGTCCACCTGATCACCCACAACAATTACCTGGCCAAGCGCGACGGCATGTGGATGGGTCCGGTCTACAACCTGCTGGGCCTCTCGGTGGGGATCATCCAGGACGCCCGCCAGACTGGCGGAGCCGAGGCCTACCTGTTGCCGGTCCCCGAGGGGGCGCCCCAGGAGTTCGTCTGGAAGGACGCCACCCACAAGGAGGCGTACGCCGCGGACGTGGTCTACGCCACCAAGGACCAGGTGGGTTTCGACTACCTCTACGACAACATGGCCACCCGCCGCGGGGACATCATGCAGCGGGGCTTCAACTACGCCATCGTCGACGAGGCCGACAGCAACCTGATCGACGACGCCCGCACCCCGCTGATCATCTCCGGGCCGGTGCCCGAGTCCACCAACCGCTACCTGGAGCTGCGCCCCCTGGTCGAGAAGCTGCTGCGGGCCCAGACCTCCCTGGCCAACAAGCTCGTGGCCGAGGCCGAGAAGAAGCGCCAGGAGGGGGGCGACGAATACGAGATCGGGATCGAGCTGCTTAAGGTCTCCCGCGGCAGCCCTAAGAACCGCCGGCTGATGAAGATCATGCAGGAGGAGGGGGTCAAGCGCCTGATCTCACGGGTCGAGTCCGACTACATGCGCGACAAGCGCCTCCAAGAGATCGACGAGTCCCTCTACTTCGCCGTGGACGAGCGCCACAACACCATCGACCTGACCGACAAGGGCCGCGACCTGCTCTCCCCCGACGAGCAGAGCCTCTTCATCCTGCCCGACCTAAGCCTCCAGGTCGACCAGATCCGGCGCGACGCCGCGCTGGGCGAGGAGGAGCGCCGACAGAATGAGGAGGAGGCGTACCGCGAGCACGCTCTTAAAAGCGAGGCGGTGCACAACATCAACCAGTTGATGAAAGCCTACACGCTCTTCGAGAAGGACGTGCAGTACATGGTCACCGATGACCAAAAGGTGGTCATCATCGATGAATCCACCGGCCGGCCCCAGCCGGGCCGGCGCTTCTCCGACGGGCTGCACCAGGCCCTGGAGGCCAAAGAGGGGGTAAAGGTCGAGCAGGAGACCCAGACCATCGCCACCATCACCCTCCAGAACCTCTTCCGCATGTACCGCAAGCTGGCCGGCATGACCGGCACCGCCGAGACCGAGGCCCACGAGCTGTACGCGATCTACAAGCTCGACGTGGTGGTGGTGCCCACCAACCGGCCGGTGCGCCGCCTCGACCAGGACGACCAGATCTTCCGCACCAAGAAGGAGAAGTACAACGCCATCATCGAGGAGATCGCCCGCCTGCACGGCCTGGGCCTACCAGTGCTGGTGGGCACCATCTCGGTGGAAACCTCCGAGCTGCTCAGCCGCCTGCTGACCAGCCGGGGCATCAAGCACCAACTGCTGAACGCCCGCTACCACGAACGCGAGGCCCAGATCGTCGCCCAGGCCGGCCAACTCGGGGCGGTGACCATCGCCACCAACATGGCCGGCCGCGGCACCGACATCAAACTCAGCCCCGAGGTAGTACACATCGACCGCCAGATCGTCATTTCCCAGCTCACCCTCGACGAGCGCCTGCCCTCGGGCAAATCCCTGCGCCAAACCCTCGGCGAGGAGCCGGCGGGGTTGCAGGTGATCGGCACCGAGCGCCACGAGGCCCGCCGCATCGACCGCCAGTTGCGCGGCCGCGCCGGCCGCCAGGGCGATCCGGGGTCCTCCCGCTTTTTCCTCTCCCTGGAAGACGACCTGATGCGCCTCTTCGGCTCCGAGCGCATCGCCTCCATCATGGACCGCCTTGGCGCCGAGGAGGGCGAGGTCATCGAGCACCCGATGGTCACCCGCTCCATCGAGCGGGCCCAGAAAAAGGTGGAGGCGCGCAACTTCGAGATGCGCAAGCACCTGCTCGAGTACGACGACGTGATGAACCAGCAGCGCCAGGTGATCTACAACCGCCGCCGCGACGTGCTGGAGCGCGACACGGTGCGCGACCAGGTCGAGGAGCTGATCGCCGAGTGCCTCGACAGCCTGCTGGCCACCCACATCGATGAACAGAACCCTCCCTCGACCTGGCTCTGGGAGGAGTTGCAGACCCAGCTGGGCAGCACCCTCTTCATCGGCCTGCCGGTCACGGTGGAGGAGCGAGAGACCCTCACCGCCGAAGAACTGCGCCAGCGCCTGCTACAGGTGGTGACCGAATCCTACCGCCACCGGGTGGAAATCGTGGGGGAGGAGACCTTCCGCCAGATCGAGAAGGCCATTCTGCTACACACCATCGACACCTGCTGGCAGGAACACCTCTACGAGATGGACGAACTCAAGGAGGGCATCGGTTTTGTGGGGGTGGGCGGCAAGAATCCCCTCATCGAGTACAAGAAGGGGGCCTACGACCTCTTCGAGAGCCTGATCGAGCGCGTCCAGCAGGAGACGCTGCGCAACCTCTTCCGCCTGCGCCTGGCCGCCGAGCCGGGCCGCCAGGCCCTGCCCGCCCAGCGCTTGGGACCGCCGCGCCGGCACCGCCTCATCCACACCGAGGCCACTAACATGGGCTTTGGCCCCAGCCCGGAAGCCGGGCCAGCGCCGGCTCCCCCTGGCCCCACACCCGAAAACTACGTGCCGGGCCAGCCCGTGCCCCCGGACCGGCGCCGGCTCTCCGCCTATGGCGGCGGGACGTCCGAGGCCCCGCCCGCCCAGCGCGAGCCCATCCGCGTAGGCCCCAAGGTGGGCCGCAACGACCCCTGCCCTTGCGGCAGCGGCAAGAAATACAAGAAATGCCACGGGATCAATGAAGCCTGAGATCCGTGCCGGCAGCTTGAAGCGGAAGGCGGGACGATGACCGACGCAGATGGCCTGGCAGTGGTGTTCAGCGGCAGCCTGATCGAGGCCGACCTGGTGCTGGGCCTGCTAGAGCAGGCCGGCATCGCCGCTTTCCGGCACAACGAGCAGGCGGCCTCCATCACCGGCATGGGGTTCCTGGCCCCGCACCCGGTCACCGTGGCCCGCCGCGATCTGGCCGAGGCTCTGGCCCTGGTGCAGGCGCACAGCGAAGACCTAGACGCCGCACAATCCTAAACATGACCACCTGGCAGATCTGGGTGCTGGCCGCGTACTGCGGGATCGTGCTGGTGCTGGGGGTGTACGGCTTCCACCGCTGGCTGATGCTGCGGCTCTTCTTCCGCCACCAGCCCCCTGCCCGACCGGCCCCGTTTGCCGAATTGCCCAGGGTCACCGTGCAGTTGCCCCGTTATAATACGCTGCACGCGGCTGGCCGCCTTATCGACGCGGTCTGCCGGCTCGACTATTTCCGGGACCGCCTCCAAGTCCAGGCCCGTGACGACTCCACCGACCAGACCATCCAGATTGCCAGGGACGCCGTGGCCGGCTGGCAGGGGCAGGGGGTGGACATCACCTACCACCACCGCACCGACCGCCGAGCTTTTAAGGGCCGGCGCCCTCGAAGCGGGCTTAGCCGCGGGGGGACTTCATCCTCCTCTTCGACGCCGACTTCTGCCCCCCCATGTGCTCAAGGAGGCCATCCACCAGTTCACCGATCCTAAGATCGGCATGGTGCAGCTGCGCTGGGGCCACCTCAACCGGCCCTACTCGCTTTTGACCCGCATCTAGTCCATCTTCCTCGAAGCCCACTTCGTCGTCGAGCACACCGCCCGCAACCGCTCGGGCCGCTTCTTCAACTTCAACGGCACCGCCGGCATCTGGCGTAAAGCGGCCATCCGCCAGGCCGGCGGCTGGTAGCACGACACCCTCACCGAGGACCTGGATCTGAGCTACCGGGCCCAATTGCAGGGCTAGCGCTTCCTCTTCCTGCCCCAGGTGGAGGTTCCCGGCGAACTGCCGGTGGAGATGAACGCCTTCAAGTCCCAGCAACACCGCTAGACCAAGGGGACGGTGCAGACGGGCCGCAAGATCCTGCCCCGCGTCTAGCACAGCCACCAGCCCCTCAAGGTCAAGATCGAAGCCACCTTTCACCTGACCGGCCACAGCTCCTACCTGCTGATGCTGCCGATGGCCCTCTTGATGGGACCGGTGCTGGGGCTGCGGGCCAAGCTGGGCTGGGAGCGGCTCTTGATCATCGACCTGCCCATCTTCTCCCTAGCCACCCTGGCCATCTCCGGCTTCTACCTGGTGGCCCAGCGCGAACTATATCCGGACTGGAAGAGGCAGATCAAGTACCTGCCCCTGCTGATGGCGGAGGGCATGGGGCTTTGCGTCAACAATACCCGGGCGGTGCTAGATGGGCTGGTGGGGCACACCAGCCCCTTCCTGCGCACCCCCAAATACGGGGTAATCACCGGGGCACAAACTCGGGCCCGGCACTACGGCAGCCGTGCCACCTTGCTGGTCCAGGCCGAACTGGCCATGGCCGCCTACTTCGCCTGGATGATCCACCGCCCCTGGACCATCGGCCTCTACGCCGGTATGCCCTTCCTCCTCCTCTTCCTCGCCGGCCTCCTCTACACCGCTCTCGCGTCCATACTCCAGGGGGGGGAGAAGGCCGGTGGTGGGGTAAGCTCAATACCCCAACTCGATCTCCACCAGCCTACTCTCCCGCGCCGCAATCTCGCAGCCCTCGATGAGCTGGATCGGACCCTTGGCCCACTCCCCGGAGATGATCAGGGGCAGGCCGGCCAAAAGGTGGTCCGCCACGTTCTTGTAATATCCCCCCCACCGGTCCTTGGCCTGGACGCTGGGCACCTGCATGGAGGGCACCTGGGTGGTGGTGACGCGGCCGTCCTCGCCGGGCACCGAGACAGTCGCCGACCCGTCCCAGCCCTCCATCACCGCCGAGCCCTTGGTCCCCTGCACCGTCCACAGCGGGCGCGGGGAGGCGTGGATATTGGACTGGAGCAGTTGCGCCTCCAACCCGGAGTCGAAGCGCACGTAGGCACGGCAGAAGTCCTCGTTGGAGACGCTGTGCCACACCCGCTTGAGGAAGTTGCCGTACAAGGTGGCCTTCTTGTTGATGCGGTTCCCTCGCCCGTCCTTTTGCGGCACCAGTTGCAGGATCTTCTCGAACTGGTGCGCCCCCATGTCGTAGAGCATCCCGCCGGAGATCTCCTTCTGCGAACGCCACGCCTGGCCCGGATACCCGTACCCCACCATGTTGCACTCAATGGAGTACAAGTCGCCCAGGACGCCGGACTCGACGATACGGCGCAGGGAGACGATGTCGGGGTCCCAGTGGCGGTTGTGGTACACCGAGACCATCACCCCCTGCTTCTGGGCCAGGGCGATGAGTTCCTCGGCCTCGGACACATGCACGGTGAAAGGCTTCTCGGTGATGACGTGGATGCCCGCCTCCAAAAAGGGCCGGGCCACCGGGGCGTGGTACGCGTGCGGCACGATGACGATGGCCAGGTCGATGAGGCCGCTCTTGATCAACTCATTGCTGTCGCTGAAGATGGCGAGGTGCTCGCCCTGCTCCTGCCGGGCAGCCTCCAGCCGGCACGGGTCCTTGTCGCAAACCGCCGCCAGCGAAAAACCGTGGGTTTTGGCGATCTGCTCGCTGTGGTGCTTGCCCATGTTAAAGAGCGGGCCGTACCCCACCAGACCGATGCGGATGGCCCCCTCGTCCTTCATCCCGCACACGTAGCGCAGCCCCTTGATCAACTGATCCTGGAAATCGGGATTGCCAAAGGCCCGCTTGTCGTGGCCCAGGGCAGTGTAGCACACCTTGCCCTGGCCGTAGTCGCGCAGATATCCCAGCGGCTTGCGGTCGAGGCGCCACTGCCCGTGCTGAAAGTACCGCAGCGGCGCCTCGGTGTGAATTTTCAGGTTATAGCATTCGTCGGAGATTCTGAAGCTCTTGCTCAAGCGCGGCAGTTCAGCGTCGAAGCCGGCGGCGGTCTCGACGTCGAAGAGCGCTGGGGGGTCGTGGCCGATGAACTCCGAGCCGATCATCTCGGTGTACTCCCGGTACTTGACCAGGCCGGCATTGGCCCCGTGCACCCCCAAAAGGCCGCCTCCCTGGCGCACATACCCGGTGATCCCCTTTTCCTGGGCCGGGGTCACCTCCCCACCGCCAATGTACAGAGCCACCGCGTCGAAGCCGGACAGGTTCTCCAGCCGGGCGCGGTCCGCACTCACCTCCAACTGGAACTGGCCCGAGTGCTCCAGCAGTTTGGTGAACATCGCGGCAAAATCCTCGAACACCCCAACGCCGGGGTTGATCAGCAGCAGCACCTTTTTCATCCACGCATCTTCCTGGTTAACACCGTTTGTTTCGCCGAAAAATCTTGACGAAAGGTCTGAACCCGACCCCTTCATCGAGGGGCCAGATCGGCCGCGGGCACTGGGTGTGGCCCAGGCTCTTCAGATCGGCGCTGGTAGCCCCCGGGGCGTCCACGTCGATGTACGGGGCTGCCCACTCTTTGAACATCTGCGGCTCGCAGTGGGGCGACTTGACCACCACCGCACCAAAGTGCCGCGGGTCCTGGCCGTGGGCCCAGAAAAGGGCCCGGTCGTACAGGCTCACCGGCCGGCTGGTGACTACTAGGGTGAGCACGCCGGCCTGGAGCACGGCCGTGGGGCCGGCGTTCCACAGCGAGCAGGTAGTCTCGCTGCGGAAGAGCCCCTCGGAGAGCAGATGCACCCGCGCCTCCAGCTCCAGCGGGGCAAAGCGGCGTTGGTCCAGCGCCCCGCCCACGGAAACCCGCAGGGTCTTCCCCACGCCGGCCCCAAAGGCCGCCTGCACAGCCGGGGCATCCACCACCGGGGCCAGCACCGTGCCCTGGTACCCCGCTGCTAGCAGCGCCCGCACGATGGCGTTGCTGTCCCCGGACGCGCCCGAACTGGTGGCGTCGGCGGCATCTACCAGCACCACCGTGCCGCCCTGGCCGCTGGCATGGTGCTCGGAGGCGCGGCGCGCCGCCTCTTCCAAACTGGTCAGGGGCACCCGCATCCTTTCGTGGTGCTGCCAGAACAGGTCCGCCAGGCTGAGGGCTTCAGTCCTTGCGCGTTCCTCGTCGTTGTCGGCCACCACCAGGCTGTTGGAACGCAACTCCCGCACGTCGGTGAAAGGGTTGCCCCAGAACATCCCCGCCGACAGGCCCCAGGTTTCCCTCTCGACAGCCTGGGCCGCCGCGATGACGTGGCGGATCCTGCCGGTCTGGGTGATCAGCTCGTCGCCGCGCGCCAGCACCGGCACCTCGACCTTGGCCGTCACGGGCGCCGCCTGGCCTGCCATCAGGCGCAGGAGCAGCCGGCCTGCCCGCTGCCCGGTGGGGTAGAAATCCACGTGCGGATAGGTGTGATACACCACCACGGCGTCGCTGTGGCGCAGCATGCGGTCGGTAAGGATGCCGTGCAGGTCGAGGGAGATGACCATGGGCACCTCCTCGCCTAGGATGCGGCGGGCCTCCTCCAACAAGAATCCCTCGGGATCATCCTCCTCCTCGGCGCACATGGCCCCGTGTAGCGAGAGGTACACCCCCTCGCAGGCCGGCACCGCGCTCATTGCCTCGCCCCATTCGCGCACCAGGCGCTGCCAGGAGGAGGCCGCCAGGGTGCCGCCGGAGGTGATGGCCCGGGCGCTGAAGGTGGGCACCACTTCCACTCCGGGGCTCTGGTCGAAAACGCTCAGCGCCCCGCCCATCTCGTCGGCCACCCGGCGATGGTACGCCAGCAACCCCTCCCCGCGCAGCACGGCGAAATCCGCGTACTGGCTGGGGACCGGGTTGAAGGAGGAGACCTCCTGCTTGCACTCGGCGACCAGGATTCTGGGCACGATCCCTCTCCTCTCTCAGCTCTGGCCCACCACCGGCCGGTTGGGCCGGTACGGCGGGGTCAGCACGGCCCGCTGATCCGGGGTAAGCTGGTCGAGGAATTCCTGGGCAAAGACGGGCGCCCCGCCCCAGGCCAGAAAGCCGGGCGACATCTTGTAGAGGATGGAACGGCGCTGCCCCTGCCCCCGCCAGGGCAGGGTGCCGTGGGTGAGGGCCTCGGTGAAGATCACTGCCGCGCCGGCCGGGGCCGCCACCTGCACCACGCAGTCGCGCTGCACCTCCCAGCGCTTGATCTCCTGCGGACAAGGTATATTGGCTTTGTGGCTCCCTGGTATACAGCAGAAGCCCCCGTCGCCAGGGCGCACCTCGGTCAACTGCCACGAGACCACGGTCAGGCCGTTGTGCATGCGGCCGTTCTTGTGCACGTAGAACTGCGAAGGATCGTACGGCTCGCCGCCCCCGTGCAACACATGGCCCTCGCAGCCCTCCTCCATGGCGATGAGACCGGGGCCGTGGTCTAAGCGGAAGCCCTTGCCGATCAGTTCGTGCAGGTACGGGACGATGCGGGGATGGGCCAGCATCTGGCGGAAGGGCTCGCACCAGGGCTTGGACAGGTGTAACAAATTGAAGCCGGCCTCCAGCCGGCCCTTCTCCCCCCGCAGGTTCTCCGAACCGCCCGACAACGAGTACTCGCGGGCCCGGGGTTTGACCTGGTCCCAGTGCTGGTCGAGGGCGGCGTTGGCTGCCTTCACTTCCTCGGGGCTGAGGGCGTTCTCCACCACTAGGTACCCGCGCAGGTCGAATAGATAGCGTTCGTGTTCGTCCATTTTCTCCTCGTCAGGCAAATATGCGCTGGAAAAAATTCACCATCTCTCCAAAAGCCTGGTCCGTAGCCTGGGGCTCGTAGCGCGGGCCCTCGTCGCGCATGAAGGCGTGTTCGGCGTCGCAGAGCAGTTGCGAGAAGATCACCCCGGCCTTTCCCAGTTCCGCGGCGATGCGAGCCCGGCCCTCGGCCGGGATGTGGGGGTCGCGGGTGCCCCAGACCAACAGCAATTCCCCTTTGATCTGCCCGGCCTGTTGCAGGGAGCCGGCATCGGCGTCTTTGCCGAGTTTGCCGTTGTGGATGCCGGTCCCGTAAAAACAGACCGTGGCCCGCACCTGGGGTTGCAGCCCAGCGCGGAAGGAGAGATGCCCGCCCAGGCAGAAACCGGCGGCCCCCAGTTTTCCGGGCGCCACCAGCGGGTGGGCCGCCAGGTACCCCAGGGTGGCGCGGCAGTCGGAGTCGAAGTGGGCCACCGGGGTCTGGGCCGCGTCCTCCAGGCCCCGGGTGCGGCCCTCATCGTCGAAGGGGATTAGGGCGCCAGCTGGCTCGCGGCGGTGGTAAATCTCCGGGGCCGCCACCACATAGCCGTACCCGGCCAGGCGGGCGCAGGACCGCAGCATGGGGCCGGTGAGCTGGAAGATGTCGGAGTAAAACACGATGCCCGGATAGCGGCCTGCCTGCTTGGGCGCCGCCACGAACAGGCGCATCGGGCTGTCTTCGGCCGGGATATCTACATATTCGCTGGTGATGATCATCGGCCTTTGCTCGTCCTTATCCTCGCATGCCGAGGTGCTCACTCAGGAAAGCCAGCACCCGCACCAAGGTGTCCTTGACCACCGGATCGTCCATCTTGCCGTCGAAGCCGTGCCCGCCCCCTTTGATGGTAATCAGCTCGTGTTTCACCCCGTGCTGGGCCAGTTCACCGGCCATCTGCACCGACTGCGCGTGTGGCACGTCGGTGTCCTGGTCCCCGTGCAGGAGCAGGGTGGGAGGATACCCGGGAAAGACATTCTGCACCGGGTTGTAGGGGGCGAAGAAGGCGGGATCTCTGGCGGGATCGACCCCACCCACGGCCAGGGGCCATAGGCCATGCTGCCGGCAGTAGAGGTACAGCCCGCCCTTGCCCCGACCCTCGTACAGCTCGGAGGTCTCGGGGCCGCCGCGATGCCATTCCGATTCCTCCAGGGTGACGGCCGGCTGCTGGCAGTAGAAGGGGTCCGGTTTGCTGTACCAATCCCCGATGATGTCCCCGTACCCGTACACCGGGATCAAGGCTTTGGGCCGGGGCTCTACCGCAAAGCCAGCCATCAAGGTCAGGTACCCCCCCGCCGAATGCCCCACCACACCTAAACGCGCCGGGTCCGCGCCGAAGAGGGCCGGCCCCTGTTCGCTGATCCAGCGGAAGGCGTCCCGCAGGTCCTCGATGATGGCCGGCAGCTTGGTCTCCGGGGCCAGGCGGTAGTCGATGGAGACCACCGCGTACCCGGCCCCCAGGTACAGCTCCAACTGCCGCGGGTTGATGGACTGGCGGGCGCCGTACATCAGGCAGCCGCCGTGGATGTAAACCAGGACCGGGGTGGGGCCGGCGGCGGCAGGCCGGTAAACGTCGGCCTTGATCTGGCAGTTGCCGGCGGTTTTGTAGACGTGGGTCGTCGGTGGATGACTCATGGCGCCCGTTCTTTCATGGGTTAGTTTTTCAAGATCCCAGACGGCCCAATTCCCTCAGCATCACCGGCCAGGCGTCCTCGGCGTAGAAGCGGTGGCCGCCCTGGCCCACCACATGGTGGCAGCGCTCTGGGGCCCCGGCGGCCCGGTAGATGCGCCGCAGCTGCCGATACGCCTTGCGGGCGCCCTGGAGGGGAAAGATGCTGTCCTCGGCCCCGGAGACCAGCACTACAGGTTTGGGGGCAAAGAGTCCCATGAGGTCGGCCATCTCCGCCCACTGCAACAGACCGGGGATGTAGTTGTCGGCGCAGTGGTAGATGGACATCAGCGAGTCGGCGAAGGTGCAGAAATAACAGGAGGGCATGGCAAAGGAAAGGCGCGGCAAGAGCGCGGCGGCGAAGAGGCTGGTGGTGCCCCCGCCCGAGTTGCCCATCACCCCGATGCGCTTCAGGTCCGCGTCCCCCCGGGCGACCAGGTAGTCGATCCCGCGGTCCACGTCGTACACCCGCTCCCCAATCAGGGTGCGGCCCAGCATCAGGGCCTGCATAGTGGCGTCGTGGCAGCCGTGGGGGGAGAGGGCCTGCTGGTGCTGCTCGCACCGCTCGCCCAGGGAGCGCTGCTCGATGCACAGGGCGGCGATCCCCCGCCGCATGCAGCCCAGGGCGAAGTCGCGGTCCCCTTCTGCCTTATAGGGCTTGGTCTCGTCCTCGCGCTCCACCCCGATGGAGACGTGCATGCCGGTCGAGTGGCCCTGCAGGCAGATCATGAAGGGGTAGGGAGGCTCCACCCAGGCGGGCAGGCCCACGTACGCCGGCACCTCGCAGTGCGACTCGGCGGTGAAGACCACCTTCTCGATGGTGCCCAGGGGGTGTCGCCGGAGCCAGAGCCGGCGGGGACGCAGGTGGGTGCGGCGGGTCGGCCACTCCCCGATCAGCTTGCGCAGGCGGGCGCGTAGCCGGCGCTGCCAGGCCCCCACCTCGCCTCCCTCGTAGCGCAGCCGGGGGACGGTTTGCGCCAGCAGATGGCGGTGGAACTGCGAGGGCGACAGGTGCGGCGGCATGGCTGGCGCTCAGTGGTGGTGGCCGTGCGCCCCGTGGACGTGGCCGTGGTCGATCTCCTCCGATGTGGCTGCGCGCACAGATTCGACGGTGAGGGCAAAGTGCAACACCTCGCCGGCCAGCGGGTGGTTGGCGTCGATGGTCACCTCCTGGCCGCCGACTTCCTGCACTGTCACCGCCTGCACCTGGCCGTCAGGGGTCTTCATCTGGAACTGCATCCCCGGCTCCAGCTTGTCCACGCCCTTGAAGGTGCTGCGCGGCACCGTCTGCACCATCTCCGGATCGACGGGGCCGTACGCGTCCTCGGGCTGCACCACCACCTCGAGCTGGTCACCCGCCTGCCGGCCCTCCAAGGCCTCTTCCAGGCCGGGGATGATGTTCTCGGCTCCGTGCAGATAGACCAGGGGGTCTCCTTCTTCGGAGGCGTCAAGTTCCTCCCCTTCGTCGTCGGTCAGGCGGTAGTGGATGGACACGATGCAGTTCTCGGCGATCTTCATCGGGATTCCTTTCAGTGTGGCGAGACCGTGCCACGCTGCTCCAACTCGGTGGCCCGAAACATAGCATAGCCCCGCGCCCCCGTCCAGCCGGGTTATTCGACCTCCGGCCCGATGCGTATCGAGTGGGTTTTGATCAGGCAGCTCACGGTCTGCCCCACCTCCAGGCCCAACTCGGCGATGGCTTCGGCCGTCAGCTTGACCGCCAGGCGCTTGCCCACCTCCACGTACACCAGGCACTTGCCCCCCACCCGCGAGATCTCCGCCACCCTCCCTTCAATGTAGTTGCGCACGCTCAGCCCCTCGGGCCGCGTCCGGCAGAGGATGATGTCGTCGGCACGGATGCCGATGAAGATCCGGCTACCCGCGGGCCGGTCGCACAGGGGCACCTTGAACTGGTGCGCCCCGTGGCGCACCAGAGTGAAACCCCGCTCCGCCTCATTCCCCAGCACCTCCACGGGGAGGACGTTCTCAAAACCGTGCTCCTCCACCAGGGGCAGCACCCGGGGGTGGTGGGCTAGGTGGAAGAAATCCCCCTGGGCCACCATCTCGCCCCGGTCGAGGAAGACCACCTGCCCGGTCAGCTCCAGGATCTCGGCCACCGAATGGCTCACGTAGAGGATGGGGATGCCCAACTCCGAGCGGATATGGCGCAAGTACGGGATTATCCGGCTCTTGAGGCCCTGGTCCAGGGAGGACAGCGGCTCGTCCATCAGGAGCAGGCGCGGCGAGGCCAGGAGCGCCCGGCCCAGGGCCACCCGCTGGCGCTCCCCGCCCGAAAGCTGTCCGGGCCGGCGCGCCAACAACGGTCCTAGCTCCAGTAGTTCGGCGATGTGCTCAAAGGCAAAGCGCCGCTGGGCCGGCGGCAGCAGCGCGTAGCCGTAGCGCAGGTTGTCCTCGGCCGTGAGATGGGGGAAGAGCAACTCGTCCTGAAAGACATAGCCGATGCGCCGCTTCTCGGGGGGCAGATCCACTTTTTTTACAGAGGAAAAGAGCACCTCCCCCCCTAAGTGGATCTCGCCCAGGTCCGGCCGCCGCAGGCCGGCCACGATGTTGAGCAGGGTAGTCTTGCCCGCACCCGAAGGCCCGAAGATGGCGGTGACCGGATAGGGACAACGCGCCTCCACCGCTAGGGTAAAGCCGGGCAGGGCGCAGGACAGGCTCAGGGAGAGCATTCAGCCACGCTTCAGCCGGCGGGCCAGCCACTCGCTGGCCACCAGGGCCGCCAGGGACAGGGAGATGGCGACCAGGGACAGGCGGGCGGCCCCCTCCTCGCCGCCGGGCTGGTTGAGGTAGGTGAAGATAGCCGAGGGCAGGGTGCGGGTCTGGCCGGCGATGTTGGCCGCAAAGGTGATGGTGGCCCCGAACTCCCCCAGGCTGCGGGCAAAGCTCAGCAGGGCCCCCACAAGCACCCCGGGCAAGGCCAGGCGCAAGGTGATGGTGAAGAAGACCCGCAACCGCCCCGCCCCCAGGGTGCGGGCCACCTGCTCCAGCCGGGGGTCCACCCCTTCGATGGCCAGGCGCACGGCCCGCAGGAGCAGCGGAAAACCCACCACCGCCGAGGCCAGCACTGCCCCCTTCCAGTTGAAGGCCAGGGTGAAACCCAGGTTGTCCTGGATAAAGCCGCCCACCGCGCCGCGCCGCCCAAAGACCACCAGCAGCAGATATCCCGTCACCACCGGGGGCAACACCAGGGGCAGGTGGCACAGCCCGTCCAAAAGCAGCTTGCCCCGAAACTGCCGGCGGGCCAGCAGCCAGGCCAGCAGCACCCCGGGGGGCAGGCTGACTAGCACACAGCACAGGCCCACCCGCAGGGAGAGTTCCAGGGCCACCCATTCATCTGGGGTCAAGGCGAACAAGATCCCCCCGCCCTAATTATTGTTTCAGCCGCCCCGAGAATTCCCTGCGGAACTTGGATACCTTAGGCGCGATGATGACCCGGCAGTAACCCTGCTCAGGGTGCTGCTGGAAGTAATCCTGGTGATAGGCCTCGGCAAGATAGAACACCTCCAGGGGAGCGACCTGGGTCACGATGGGATCGTCCCAGACCTTCTTCTCCGCGATCTCCCGGATGATTTTTTCGGCCGTGGTTTTTTGTGTGGGGGAGTTGCTGAAGATCGCGGAGCGGTACTGCGTCCCCACGTCAGGACCCTGGCGGTTCAGGGTGGTGGGGTCGTGGATGGTGAAGTAGACCCGTAGCAGATCCTCGTAGGAGAGCACCGCCGGGTCAAAGCGCACCTCGACCACCTCGGCGTGGCCGGTCGTTCCGGCGCAGACCTCCTCGTAGGAGGGATTGGGGACCTTGCCGCCGGAGTACCCGGAGACCACGCTCTCTACCCCCTGCAATTCCTCGAAGACCGCTTCGAGGCACCAGAAACAGCCGCCGCCCAGGACCGCGGTCTCCCGGGGAGCGCCGGAAGCCGCAGGGGAAGAAGTCTCCCCCTTCTTTACAAAGGTGAGGGAGGCGGAGTTGATGCAGTAGCGCAGGCCCGTGGGCTGAGGGCCGTCGTCGAAGACATGGCCCAGGTGGGCGTCGCAGCGCTTGCAGAGGACTTCGGTGCGGCTCATCCCGAAGGATTGGTCGGATTTCAGTTCGACGTTCTCCTGGGCGATGGGCTCATAGAAGCTGGGCCAGCCCGTGCCGGAGTCGAACTTGGTGCCAGATCTGAACAGCGCGGTGCCACAGCAGACGCAGCGGTAGATCCCTTCCTCGTGGTGGTCCCAGTACGCCCCGGTAAAGGCCCGCTCCGTGCCTTCCTCCCTGGCCACCTCGAACTGCTCGGGGGTCAGCAGCTTCCGCCACTCCTCATCGGTCTTGGCGATCTTATCCACAGTAACCCTTTCTTTGAGCTGCCCCCCGTCGCCGAATTCGGCGATGGAGACCTTTTGCGGCGACGAGGTGCGGCCATCCGCGTCGGGGGTGAGGGTACACCCAGCCGACAGCAGAAAGGCGGCGCCGAGCGCTGCCACCCCTGTGCTGGTGATCCACCCCATAGGAGGGCCTGCCTTTCCAGGCAGTTGCGGAAAAAAAGAATAGGATAAGGAAAGTACTCGGGCCAAACAAAGAGGCCCCTTCCACAGCTACTGCGGCTTCGGCGGAGCAGGTTCCAACCGGACAAAGCCGCATTTCTCGAACACCACCCCGGCCGCCGGCGCCTGGAGCAAGGCGAGCAGGCGGTGGGCGGCGGCGCTGCACTTCCCTTTGACCGCGGCCACCGGGTAGACGACAGGTTGGTGCGACTCGACCGGCAGGATGGCGACCACCTCCACCCCGGCGCTGGCCCCCACGTCGGTAGCGTAGACGATGCCGGCGGCGCACTCGCCCTGCTCCACGTACGCCAGGGCCGCGCGCACGTCCGCCGCCGGAGCCAGCTTGTCCTGCACCCCATCCCACCAGCCCAGCCACTGCAGCGACTGCTTGGCGTAGATGCCGGCGGGGACATGGGCCGGGTCTCCCAGTGCCAGCCGCCCGCCCTTAAGCGCCCCGGCGAAGTCGAAACCCTTTTGCGCTTCCACCTCAAAGCCTTTGCCTTTGGGCGCCACCACTACCAGGGAGTTTCCCAATAGTTCAGTGCAGCTTTCCTTTTCGACCAGCCCGAGGGAATCCAGGTAACTCATCCACTCCAGGTTGGCCGAGAAGAAGACCTCCGCCGGGGCTCCATGCTGGATCTGCTTGGCCAGGGCGGAGGAGGAGCCCAGGGAAAGCAGCATCTCGACCTTCTCATCGCGGAATTTCGGAACCAGTTCCTGGAGCGCATTGGCCAGGCTAGCCGCCGCAAAGACCATAACCGTGTCGGTCTGGGCCCGGGCCGGCGGGACGGCCAGGCAGCCGGCCCCCAGCAGCAAGGAGAGAAACAGGCGGGTGAACCCTTTGCTCTGGAAAGCTTTAGGGTAAATAGACAGTAGACTGATGTTCACACGGCCACTTCCGCGATCCGGGAATCTTTCTGGTCGTGCCGCACTTGGGACGGCGTCCGGTAGCCATGCCGTTCCCAGATCCACTGGGAGTTATACAGGTCCTTGAAAGCCAGCAGCGCCAGCCTCAGTTCCTCGACGGTGTCGAAGGTTCTCACCCACAGCAGGTTTTCCTTGAGCAGCCGGATGAAGCGCTCGGAACAGCCATTGCCCTGCAGTTCGCGAACGAAACTAGGGGAGGTGGTGTGTATCCAGAAAAGTGGCCACTCTCAAGCGCAAAGCCTGGGTGTTAGCCGCTCGAATTGCTCTGGGGTCAGATACCCCAGGGTGGAATGTAACCGCTCCCGGTTGTAGAAGATCTCCAGGTATTCAAACAGATCGGG
>Ga0194121_10002526_pt1 | contig 28965 bp, 24 predicted proteins | sample TA2MahCa50mmetaG_FD_148609 | JGI IMG/M metagenome (GOLD analysis project Ga0194121, IMG submission 148609) | Freshwater microbial communities from Lake Tanganyika, Tanzania - TA2015020 Mahale Deep Cast 50m | ecosystem: Environmental > Aquatic > Freshwater > Lake | place: Tanzania: Lake...
TGTGGCGCAAGCTGCGCCTGATGCGCTTCGAGTGGTCTAACGGCGCGTGGGGCTCGCGCGGCGTTTTCGCCGAAAACTGCATGAACAACTTCCCGCCGGAACGATTGAACGGTGCGCTGGCGATGGTGTGCCGCGATAACAACATGAACGTGTGGATGGCGATTGACGACGGCCCCGGTTGGCGGCACACACCGATCGCTTCCGCGCCGCCGTTCGACAAGATAGACGAGCCAATGTTCTATGCGACGCGCGAGGGCGAGGTGCATATGATCGTCCGAGACAACACACGGTCGGGCGAATTGCTGCCGGCGATCAGCAGAGATCACGGCCGCACTTGGACCGCGCCGGTGCGCACCGACTACCCCGACGAAACGTCGAAGAATCTTCCAGGCCGGCTGTCGAACGGTTGGTTCTACTAGATCAACAACCCGAATCCGAAGGGCCGCAATCCGCTTGGGATTTCGTTCAGCCGCGATGGTTGGGCGTTTGGCGGAGGCATCGCTGTCGCGGCGCCGGCAGGGGCGACGGTGCAGTATCCGCATGCGATTGAACACGGCGGATCGCTGTGGATTGTGTATGCGACGAACAAGCAGTCGATTGAGATCACCGAGTTGCCGTTGGCGAAGATGAACCTCGTGGAGGTGGCGGTGTACGGGGGAACGCCGGGAGGTGTCGCGGCGGCGATCGCGGCCGCGCGAGCGGGTCGAAGCGTTGCCTTGCTTGAGTATCACAAGCACATCGGCGGCATGACGACGAGCGGGCTCGGCAAGAGCGACATCGAAACGAAAGAGGCGATTGGCGGGCTGTTCCGCGAGTTCACGTCGAAGGTAAAGGCTTATTACGTTGAGCGTTATGGCGCGTCGCACGACAACGTGAAGAAATCGGGCGATGGGTACTACTATGAGCCTTCCGTTGCACAACGTGTGATTGATCGAATGGTGGCGGACGAAAGACGGATCTCGGTTCGGACGCATGTTTCCTTGGATGGCGTCATTCAAGATGGTGCGCGTGTGGCCGGACTTCGCGTGAAGGATCGTTCCACCGGCGAGGTCACCGTGCTGCATGCGGCGGTCGTGATCGACGGCGCCTACGAAGGCGATGTGTTCGCGGCGGCGGGCGCGGCGTATCGTGTGGGGCGCGAAGGGCGATCGGAGTTCAATGAAAAACACGCCGGCGTGATCTATCAGAACTACGACACGCGCGAGGTGACCGCTGGTTCGACGGGCGCGGGCGACAAGCGCATTCCGGCGTATACGTACAGGCTTTGCATGACGGCCGATCCATCGAACGCGGCGCCATTGCTGGCCCCGCCGGCGGGTTACGACCGCACACGATATCATGGCTATCTTGATGACTGGAAGGCCGGGCGTCTGGACGCGCCGAAGACGATGAAGGATGGCGTTGGGTACTATGGCCCGACGTTTGGAACGCTGGTGCGCGCTGTCTTTCGCCGAGATTCCGAACGGCAAGTTCGACGTCAACATGAAACCGCGGCCGCTGGGGTTTCCGTTCGGCGAGATCAACTACAAGTACCCGGACGCGAACGCTCCAGAACGCGAACGGATCGCGGGTTCGATTCGCGATCTGACTCTCGGCTTGGTCTATTTTTTGCAGAACGACGATGCCGTGCCGGCGGCGCACCGGCAGCTTGCGCGGCGCTATCACCTCGCCAAAGACGAGTTCGCCGACAACGCGAACTTCCCGTTTCGGCTTTATGTTCGCGAGGCGCGAAGGCTGGAGGGTCTCTACACGTTGACCGAGAACGATACGGTATTGCAGGCGGGGCGGGGACGCACGCCCATCTTTGAAGATTCGATCGCGGCGGGTGAATTTCCGGTTGACAGTTTTCCCGTGCGCGGGCGCGAGTCGACGACACAGCCGGCGCTTGAGGGTTACGTTTTTATGCTCGACCACGAAACGCGGCCCTACCAGATTCCATACCGCGTCATGATTCCGCGGGCGGTCGACGGCCTGATCGTGCCTGTCGCGGCGTCGACCACGCATATCGCGTTTTCGACGGTGCGCGTGGAGCCGACGTGGATGGCGCTGGGCATGGCGGCAGGCATTGCGGCTCATCTGCCGATCGAGCGTTCGACCGCACCGCGCGCCGTTGATGTCGCCGCGTTGCAGCGCGCGGTGCTGGAACGCAAGCAGGTCATCACTTACTTCAAAGACATCGATCAATCCGATCCCGCCTTCGCGGCGATGCAGTATTTCGGCGCGCGCGGTTTCTTTGAGAACTACGAGGAGCGCAGCCGTGACCGCGCGACGCCGGAGGAGGCGCGGCGTTGGTGGCGTTTGGCGAAGCAGGCGGGCGAGCCGCCGTCGAACCTTACGCGCGGCGAGTTATGCCGGCTGCTCTACCGGGTCGAGAACGGGCAGTAGCGTCACCCAGACGCGAGCGGCGGCACCCGCGCCGAGCGAGATCGTTTGTCCGCCGGTACGAAGCGTCATCGTGGCGTCGACGTTGCGCGCAACGACATCGACCAGCGCCCCCGGCCGAATGCCGAGTTGGTCGAGGTATTCGAGCAGCGCGCGATCGCGCTCGAACACGCTGACGACGGCGGCTTGGCGCGTGCCGGTGACTTCGCTCAAGGCCAGCATGCCGCGGCGCTCGCGTTCCGCTTTCGTGTCGAGGCCCAGCGCGAAGCCGTGCGGGCAGTTTTTGTCGTCGCCGAGTTTTTCGATGAGCTTGGCTTCGAAGTCGGCGGAGACGGCGTGTTCGAGCTGCTCGGCTTCGTCGTGAACTTTGTACCACTCCATGCCGAACACTTCGGTCAACATGCGTTCGATGAGGTAGTGGCGGCGGATGAGGCGAAGCGCGATTTCGCGGCCGGTAGCGGTGAGCGAGATGCGGCCATCGCGCGCGACGACGATGAGGCCATCGTGTTTCAAGCGGCGCGTGGCCATCGTGACAGCGGGCGCGGAGACGTCGAGCCACCGGGCAAGCGTCGCGGCGATGACGGTTTCGCCTTCGGCTTCGGCCTCGGCGATGGCCTTTAAGTAGTTCTCTTTCGATACCGTGATGCGCACGACAGTTTTAGTCTAGCGTGGAGAGGCTAGGAAGGCGTTGTCGCCGCTTCGTTCGGGATCCTGGTTAGAGTACGAGCATGCAATCGCCGTAGCTGAAGAAGCGGTACCTTTCTTCGACCGCGTGGCGATAGGCGGCGAGCATCAGGTCCGTGCCGCCGAAGGCGCAGACGAGCAGAAGCAGGCTCGACTGCGGGAGATGGAAGTTCGTGAGCATTGCGCCGACTCGCTGGAACTGGAAGCCGGGGTAGATGAAGAGATTCGTTTGACCCGAGTTGCCTTGGCGCGCGAAAGATTCGATCGTGCGCACCGAGGTTGTTCCGACGGCGATTACGCGCTGGGCTTCCTTCAGTTTCGCGGCGGTATCGGCGGGGACGAAGTAGCGCTCGTAGTGGAGATGGTTCTCTTCGATCGTCGCACTTTGCAAGGGTTGGAACGTGCCGAGGCCGACGTGGAGTGTTACTTCGGTGCTGATCGCGGCCAGGCTGTCGCGCATTCGTTGGGTGAAGTGCAGGCCCGCCGTCGGCGCGGCGACACTGCCGCGTTCCTTGGCGAAGACGGTCTGGTATCGTTCGGCGTCGTCGAGAGAATCAGGCCGCCGAATGTAGGGCGGCAGCGGAATGTGGCCGTGTTCGTTGATGGCGACCCATTCGTCATCGGCGAGCAGGCGCACGAGCCGCTCGCCATTCGGCAAGTACTCTTCGATCAGAACGCTGAAGCCTTCGGCGATGTCGACCATGGCACCGGGCGTTAGTTTCTTGCCCGGCCTTCCGAGCGCGCGCCAGCGCTCGGCGATTTTCTCGACAAGGAAAACTTCGGCGCGCCCGCTGTTTCCACGGCGGCTTCCGATGAGCCGCGAAGGGAAGACACGGGAGTTATTGAAGACGAGCAGATCATCGGCGAGGAGGTACTCGGGCAGGTGTTTGAACTCGCGGTCTTGCCATGTGCCGGACGACCGATCGACGACGAGCATGCGGGCTCCGTCACGTTCGGCGGGCGGGTGCTGCGCGATCAACTCATGGGGCAGATGATAATCGAAAGAAGAGAGCTCCAATCTCTCAGACTATCAACTTGCGAATTCTTGGCATTGAATCTTCTTGTGACGAAACGGCGGCGGCTGTGGTGGATAGCGGCCGGTCGGTGTTGTCGTCGATAGTCGCGTCGCAGATCGACACACACCGGAAGTATGGCGGGGTTGTGCCGGAGCTGGCCAGCCGCGAACATCTACGGTCGATCGTTCCCGTGGTCGATGAGGCGATGTTGATGGCGGGAGTCGGGTGGAACGATCTGGCGGCGGTGGCGGTTACGCAGGGGCCGGGGTTGATCGGTTCTCTGCTGGTCGGGATCACCTACGCGAAAGCGATTCACTTCGCGCATGGGATTCCACTGATCGGCGTTAATCATCTGGAAGGGCATATCCACGCGGTTGTCTTGGAGCACCCCGAGACGGAACTGCCGGCGATTGCTTTGATTGTCAGTGGCGGTCACACGCAGCTCTATCACGTGCGCGGGAACTTTGAGTATGAGTTGATCGCGAAGACACGCGACGACGCGGCGGGCGAGGCTTACGACAAAGTCGGCAAGCTGTTGGGTTATCCGTATCCGGCGGGGCCGATTCTCGACAAGCTTGCTCTGCATGGCGATCCGCGCGCTGTGAAGTTTACGCGGGCGCACATGAAGGGCAACCCGTTGGACTTTTCGTTCTCAGGACTTAAGACGGCGGTGTTGCGGTGGACGGAAGCGAACGATATCAGCGAGGAAACGGCCGCTCGGCGAGCGGCCGGCGCGGACGCCGACTGGTTGTCATTAACGCCGAAACGCACACTTGATCTGATCGCGAGCTTTCAACACACGGTCATCCGCGAGTTACTAAGCCGCTTACACGTGCTGACGGAAGCTCACGATGCGAAGTCGATCATCATCACTGGAGGCGTGGCGTGTAATGCGGGGCTGCGGGCGGCGGCCGGCACGGCGCGGTTGCCCGTACCGGTGTTCTTTCCGACGCCGGGGCTATCGACCGATAACGCCGCGATGATTGCGGCAGCGGCGTTTTCGAAGTTGCGGCGTCGGGAGTTCGCGGATCTATCCATGAAACCCAAAGCGTCGCTTGCATTGTGATCCAATGTTCGCATGCGTATCTGCATGCTGTTTCTCCTGGTTCTGTCCGCCGCCGCGGCGGTGAAGAAGATCGATGTGATCGAACGTAGCGAAGTCTTGCATGGCAGGACGTTCGGTAAGGCCGGCGCCTACGAGCGTATCGTCGCGAAGGTACACTTTGCGGTCGATCCGGCATTGGCGGCGAATCTGCGAATTCGCGATTTGGCGCTGGCTCCGAAGAATGGAGCGGGGCTGGTAGAATTCACTTCCGATCTTTACGTGTTACGGCCGCTGATGGCGGAGTTGGGGAATCGCACGGTGTTCTATGAAGTCTCCAATCGCGGCGGGAAAGGACTGCTGGGCACGTTTAACTATGCGAACGGAAGCAAAGACCCGCGTGCCGAGGCCGAGTTCGGCGACGGGCATTTATTGGAACAGGGCTACACGCTGGTTTGGCTCGGTTGGCAGTTCGATGTGCCGGAGGAGCGTCACAATCTTGCGTTGACCGTTCCGGTGGCGACTGACGTTGCGGGCATTGTGCGCGGCGAGTTTGTACCGTCGTCGAAGGTCACGCGGTTCGGCCTACAGGACCGCAACATGAAACCGTATCCTGTCTCCGATCCGGATGCGCCGGGGACCTCACTTGGGGTGCGCGATACGACCGATGGTCCGCGCCGCATTATTCCTCGCTCGCAGTGGAAGTTTTGGGACAACACGGGCGTTGAAATGGCTTCTGGATTTCTGCCGGGCAAGTTCTACGATGTGATCTATACGGCGAAAAACCCGGCGATCGTTGGACTGGGGTTGGCGGCAACGCGAGACATGATCAGTTTTCTGAAGTACTCGGGCGATGCGGTGTTCCCCACCGGTTCGTTGCGGCGCGCGATTGGGATGGGGACCTCGCAGTCGGGGCGATTCCTGCGCACGTTCCTGTATTTCGGCGCGAATGCGGACGAGCGCGGGAAAAAGGTTTTCGACGGTGTGTGGGCGCATGTCGCGGGCGGCGGACGAGGGAGCTTCAATCATCGATTCGCGCAGCCGTCGCGCGACGGGCATCGGATGACGAACACGTTTTATCCGACCGATATGTTTCCGTTCGCGGATCTGAAGATGCTCGATCCGGAGACGCGCGACATCGACGGGTTGCTGACACAAACAGCCGATCTGAACGTGACGCCGAAGGTCTTCTATTCGAATGGTGCGTACGAGTATTGGGGGCGCGCGGCGTCGTTGATTCATACGACGCCCGATGGCAAGAAGGACGATGGGTTGGGCGCGGAATCGCGTGCGTACTTCATCACCGGATCGCAACATGGGCCGGGGAGCTTCCCGCCGCGCAAGAATTCGACGGCGTACGTGGCGAATCCGAACGACTTCCGTCCGGTGATGCGCGCGCTGTTAGCGCAGATGACGGCGTGGGTGAATTACGACAAACAGCCGGCGGCGTCGCGCGTACCGCGCGTCGATAAGGGCGAACTTGTACCGGCGAGTTCGGTACACTTCCCCGCGATTCCGGGCGTGGCGATGCCGAAGATGCCGCATCAGGCGTGGCGGGTGGACTATGGTCCTGAGTTCAAGACAAAGGGGATCGTCACCATCGATCCGCCGAAGACCGGCAAGCCGTTTCAGACGTTAGTTCCACAAGTCGATCGCGATGGCAACGAGACCGCCGGCGTGCGGATGCCCGATGTGACTGTTCCGCTGGGGACCTACACGGGGTGGAATCTGCGCGATCCGGCGACGGGCGGAGCCGGCGAGATTTTCAGCATGACCGGCGGCTTTCATCCGTTCGCGGCGACGAAAGCGCAACGCGCGGCTTCGAAGGATACGCGACTTTCGATCGAGGAACGCTATGCGGACAAGGCCTCATACGTCGCGAAGATCCGTGCGGCGGCCGATGCGCTGGCGCGAGAGGGATTCTTGTTGGATGTCGATAAAGCTCGCGTCGAAAAACAGGCCGAACAACGGTGGGCTCAACTCGCGTCACAATAGTAAGTGAATGAATCCATCGGGAGTTACACTCCAACCCATTGAAGGTGTCTCGCACATCATTGCTGTCGGCTCAGGAAAGGGCGGCGTCGGAAAGACCACTGTATCGGTGAACTTGGCGGTTTCGCTTGCGGCGCAGGGTCACAAAGTTGGCCTTATGGACGCCGATGTCTACGGGCCGAATGTTCCGTTGATGATGGGCATCCGCGATAACCCGCACGCGATGGGCGAGCGGATACAGCCGTTGCAGAACCATGGCGTGAAGCTGATGTCGATGGGGTTCTTGAGCCCCGGGGATAAGCCGCTGGTGTGGCGTGGGCCCATGTTGCACTCGGTGATGCAGCAGTTTATCCGGGGCGTCGATTGGGGCGTGCTGGATTTCCTGGTGATCGACCTGCCGCCTGGGACGGGCGATGTGCAGTTGTCTCTGGTGCAGACGACGCCGCTTTCTGGCGCTGTGATTGTGACGACGCCGAGCGAGGTGTCGCTAGAGGACGCGCGGAAGGCCGTGAAGATGTTTGAGCAGGTGCGGGTGCGCTTGCTCGGCATGGTGGAGAACATGAGCTACATGTTGGGGCCGGGTGGCGAGCACATCGACGTGTTTGGGCAGGGCGGGGGACGGCGCACGGCCGAGGCGATGGGGATTCCGTTTCTGGGCGAACTGCCGCTCGATCCGCAGGTGCGTATTGGCGGAGACTCCGGGCGGCCAGCGGCGCTGGACCCCATGGGCAAGGGCGCGGCGTTTCATGAGTTGGCGCGCGGCGTCGCGGGGGCGTTGGCCGCTTCGGCGAACAGCGGACCGAAGATTACTTTGGCGGATTAACGCAGGCAGCGCAGCCCTTCGCAGCGCATGAGCTTTTCGTCGGATGTCACCAGAGTGATGTTCATCTCGATGGCCGTGGCGGCGATGACGCGGGGCTCAGAGAACGCGCAGCGGATCGTGCTCGGCGAGGCCGTTGGGCGTGACGGTGCCGATCCTCACTTCGCGGAGTTGGTTGGCCCGCGCGTCTTGCAGCAGGTCGACCTTAAGGAAGTTGTCGCTGAGCGCGCGAGGGCCATCGCCTAGTGTGACGACGGACAGTTTCCGCCCGATGAAATGCTGTCGAAAGGTGAGATTCTTTTGTTCGGCGAGATCGCGGAGTCTTTTGTTGCGCTCCTTGCGCAAGGGCATGGGCACTTGTGTGGGGGCTTCGGCGGCGGGTGTGCCGGGGCGGGCGGAGTAGGTGAAAACGTGCAGGTAGGTGAATGGGAGTTCGTCGATGAAGCGGAACGTCTCTTCGAATTCGGCGTCGGTCTCGCCGGGGAAGCCGGTCATCACATCCGCGCCGATGGCGGCGTCGGGCATCCACTGGCGCGCCTTGTTGACGCGGTCTGCGTAGTGGCGCGGGCGGTACTTCCGGTGCATGCGGCGGAGCACCGTGTCAGACCCCGATTGCAGCGGCGCGTGCACGTGCTTGGCTATGCGCGGAGACTCGGCCATGAGTGTGAACAGTTCGTCGGAGAAATCCATGGGCTCGACCGACGACAGCCGAATCCGTTCGACTTCGGTTTCGTCGAGCATCCGCTTGAGCAGGCCCGCGAGGCGCAGCGACTTGCCCGGCTCGCGGTTCCAGCGCCCGAGGTTGATGCCGCTGAGGACTATCTCCTTGTAGTTCGCCGCGAGCCCGCGGACTTGATCGATGACTTGATCTTCAGGCATCGACCGGCTGCGGCCGCGCACGAAGGGGATCACACAAAACGAGCAGCGGTTGTTGCACCCGTCCTGGATTTTCAGGTTCGGCCGGGCGCGATCACCGGCGGCGTCCTCGACGGGCGCGGAGAGGAAGTCGTGTTGCGCGAAGATGTCGTGGACGTGGATTTGGCCGTGGTAGTCGCTCGATACAAGATCGGGAATGGCGGATTTGTCGGAGTTGCCGACAACCCACTCAACGCCGGGCAGTGCCGCGATCTCTTCGGGGGCTCTCTGGGCGTAGCAGCCCGTGACCAAGATCTTCGCTTCAGGGTTCTCGCGATAAACGCGGCGCACAGTGTGGCACAGATCTTCGTCGGCCGCCGCGGTTACGGTGCAGCTATTGAGGACGACGAGGTCGGCGGCGTTCCAGTCCGAAGCGGCGGACAAGCCGCGTTGCGCGAGCAGCGACTCGAGCGCAGCGCCGTCGGCCTGGGTGGCCCGGCATCCGAAGTTGTGTACGAAGAACTGCCGCACACTTCTTAGTCTAACTACTCGGGCAATTCTTCCGTTGGTTCGGGGAGGAAGAAGCTGGCGATGAGGCCGATCACGTAGGTCGAAGTTCCAACGATAGCGGCGGCCCAGGCGAGTTTTTCGAACGGCGTGTTGCCGGGGGCGATCTTGGCGACGTTGAGCGAAATCAACGCGGCGGAGGTGCCGAGCATGCGGCCGCCAATGTTGGCGGCGAAGCTCTCGCCGGTGCCTCGGAGATGCGTCGGGTAGACGCGCGGGAGGTAGTTGCCCCAGAAGCTGAGCTGCGCAACCGTTAGGAATCCGATCGCGGCCATGCCCCATTTGACGCCTTCGACGGTGGACGTGGTGGCGGTGAAAAAGACGAACGGCAGGATCAATAGTCCGGGGACCTGGAAGATGCGAATCAACAAACGGCGGCTGACGATCATCGTGGCGAGGAGCGCAAGTGCAACGCGGCCGATCAAGCCGCCGACCTCCTGCCACAACTGCACGTTGCTGACGACTTTCTGCACGGCGGGCGGGGCCATGCCGGCGAGTTCGGAGAGGCCAGGCACGATGCGCGGCATCTGCTGAATCGCACCGAACGCGGCGCCGTAGCTGGCGGCGAACATAATCATGGTCACCCATGTGGTCCGCGCGAATTGCGGCTGGAAGAGCGCGAGGAAGTTCGGGCGCTTCAGAGTGCCTTCGGCCTTCTTGCGAGCCCAGGCGGGGGACTCGGGCAGGAAGGGCCGGATGATCATGAGGGGGATCGCAGGGATCAGGCCCGAAATCAGCGTATATCGCCACGCGGAATGCGTGCCGTAGATCTCGGGGAACGAATTCGTGTACGTCACGGCGAGGTAGTAGGCGCCGGTGACCATCAGGCCGCCGATCGATGAGAAGGCCTGCGTGTAGCCGAGTACTTTCTCGCGCTGCTCCTGATCGGGGAACAACTCGGCGAGCCATGCGACCGCGGCGACGAACTCGACGCAGACGCCGATGAACGAGCAGCAGCGGAAGAAAAGGAGCATCTCGAGTGAAGTCGCATAGCCGGCGGCGAGCGTGGCGAAGGAGTAGATCAGGATGCTCCACACAAGCACGCGGCGGCGGCCCCAGAGGTCGGTGAGATATCCGCCGATCATGCCGAACAATCCGCCGGCGAAGGCCGGAACGAAAAACATCCACGAGGCCCAATCGAGGTACTGCGGCGTGCCGGGTTTCAGGCCGCCGAGTTCGGCGAGCGCGGGTCCGAGAATCAGCGGCAACACGAGGATGACGTAGATATCGAAGGCGAAACCGATCGAGGCGATGGCGCAGATGAGCCATTCGACCGGCGTTAGCTTTTTCATTGGAGCGGCCATGTTGGTGATCCGAGCATTATACAGAGAAGTAGCGGTCGACCGTCTGTTGCGATGGTTTGGGCGTGGCGATCGACACGAGCCAAATCAGCAGCGCGGCGCCGATTGTCATGGGCGCGACGGGGGAAAGCCCGGCGATAGTGAAGCCGCGCGGTGTGAAAAAAAGGGCGATTGTGCAGGAACTAGTCCAGAGCGTGCCGGCAAGCGCCCCCCACTTTGTCGAGCCCTTCCAGAAGAGCGCGGCGATGTAGAGCGGGAGCATGGCGGAGAAACCGGCGAAGGAAAATTGCACGGCGAGATCGAAGATGGACGCCTTGGCGTTGAGCGCTGTGAAGTAGGCGAAGGCCGTCACGATGACGATGAACAGGCGACCGGTGGCGACTTGCGCTTTCTCGCCGAATTTTTCGCGCGCGCCGTAGAAAGCGAAAACGTCTTCGGTGAACATGGTTGAGAGCGCGAGGATTTGCGAATCCGACGCCATGACGGCGGCCATGATGCCGGCGCCGAGAAGGCCGGCGAGCCACTCGGGGGCGTAGTGCGCGAGGAGGCGGAGCATGACGTCGTCGGCGACAACGGGGCGCATCGTCGCGGCTTTTTCGGCGAGTTTGGCGGCGATGGCGGGCACTTCGGTGGCTTGATTGGCGAAGACGCCGAGGCAGACGCAGGGCAGCCAGATCAGGAGAATGCAGAGCGGGTAGAAGATCACCGTTTTCTTGAACTGGCGCATGTGTTTGGCGGTCATGCAGAAGATGGCGATGTGCGGAAAGGCGATGGCCGAGAGCGGATTGAAGGTGTAGCCCAGGAACGCGAGCGGCGAAAATTTTTCGCGCGAGAGTAGTGGTGATGTTCTGGGATCGGCGAGCAGCTTTTCCGCTACGTTGGCGAAGCCGCCCATCCCGTTCGAAATAATCAACACGGCCACAAGTCCGAAGCTTAGGAAGAGCACCGTTTGAAATGTGTTGACCCACGCGGTGCCGCGCATGCCGCCGAAAAAAACGTAGCTCATCACGACAACAGCGACGAGCAGTCCGCCGGCCCAGAACGGGATCGCGCCGCCGCTGATAACGGCGAGCGTTGTGCCTCCTCCCATGACGCCGATGATGATGTACGGCACAAGCAGAGCGGCTTGCAGGAAAAAGATCACCGTGCCGATGTGGCCGCATTCCCAGCGATCTCGGAAGATTTGAACGGGAGTGATGTGGCCGAATTTCTTGCCGACGGCCCACAATCGCGTGCCGAGGAAGAGGAGGCAGAGGGGAACGATCAACGCGCTGCTGGAGGCCATCAACCCGAACGTGACGATGCCGAAGTTGAAGGCGTGGCCGGACGAGCCGAGGATGGCGAAGGCGGTCATGTGTGTGCCGAAGAGGCTCAACACAAAGACCCACGGGCCGATGGCCCTGCCGGCGAGGAAGTAGTCCTCGGCTTGACCGCGGGAGCGGCGGAAGGCGAAGATGCCGATGTAGAGAGCGATCGCCAAATAGGCGAAGACGAAGATAGGGGCCGTCAATCAGCCTCCTCGTCAGCCCAGGCTTCGAGTTTTGCGGGCCAGGCGCGGCGGACGAGCAGAGCCATCAATGCGGACGCGCCGAGTGTGTAAACGGCGTGGTAGGCGAGACCGGCGGGCAGGAATCCGAAGACGAGCGGACGCGCGGAAGTCCAGTTCCAAAAGTCTTGGTGCAGTCCGTAGTAGACCAGGAGGACGAAAATCATTGTGCGATTGCGAACAAATGATCTTTACCACGAATCAGGATCATGCCTTTCGAGGTGGCGGGTGAGGACAACACCGGTTCGCCGATGGAGTTGGTTCGGACGACTTCAAAATCGGGGCCGGCTCTGATGACATAGGTGTCGCCGTCCTCGCTGGTGAGCAAGATCTTGCCGTTGAAGGCGACGGGCGATCCGGCCATGGTGACGGCCGCGGGCGGGCGTTTGCCTTCGTACTTCACCGCGCCTGTTTTGGCGTCGAGGCATGTGAGAAGAGCGCGGTCGGTGACGAGGTAGGCATAGTCCCCATAGAAAATCGGCGAAGGCACATAGGCGGTTCCTTTGGTGTATTCCAAAATCGGTTTGCCGTCGCCGGCTGCCTTGAACGCGTACGCGTATTTATCTGGATAGCCGGCGGAGACGACGACAATTCCATTGCCTGAAACGGGGCTGGGGACGGCGTTGCCTTTGACGCCGGGCCCTTTCCAGAGTTCGCGACCGGTTTTCGGGTCGTAGGAGACGACCATGTCGTTGGCGGTGGTGATCAACTCCTTGCCGATGAGTTGCGGCGTGGACCAAGTGACGCTGGTCTTGCGTTCGGTCTTCCAGACAAGCTCGCCGTTGCGTTTGTTGAGCGCAAGGATTTTGGATTTGTCGTCGCTCGAGTCGTATTGCAGAATGATGAGTTCGCCGCCGAGCACGGGCGAAGTACCGGGGCCCATGCCGATGGATTGGATCTTGCCGGGATCGAATTTCCAGAGCAGTTTGCCGGCGAAGTCGAAGGCGTACATACCTTCGGCGCCGAAGTAGGCGTATACGGCATGGCCGTCGGTGACGGGCGTGGGTGCGGCGTAGCTGCCGGACTTGTGGCGCTCGTCGAAGACTGGGCCTTCGTAGGCCGTTTTCTGCCACAATAATTTGCCGGTTTTGCGATCGAAACATAAGACGTCGAGTCTGTGTTTCACGGCCATGCCGGTGGAGTCCGGGTAACGGAATACGTCGTTGCCGAGTTTGTGCACGGGGGGCTTCAGGCCGTCGATTTTTTCGCCTTCGATGTCGGTTGTCAGGAAAATGCGATCGCCCCAGACGATTGGGGACGAACGGCCGCGGCCGGACACGGGCGATTTCCACGCGATGTTTTTTCCGGGAGACCACTCTTCCGCAAGCTTGGTTTCCGAGGAGATGCCGTTGGAGCCGGGCCCGCGCCATTGGGGCCAATTGGCGGCTCTCGACGGCCCGCAAACACTGAACGCGGCCACTAAGAAAACGAGACGCATCGCTCCAGTTTACGTTACGCATTGGCTGTTTCCGGCGTCCTTCTGGTAACGTGAAGAGAATCGAGTCCCATCGCTTGTCGAAACTTTTCTTTGTTCTTCTTTCCTGGTCCGTGATGGCGCAGACGTCCGCGACTTTGACGGGTACGGTGCGCGATGCATCCGGTGGCGTTATTGAAGGCGCGGAGATTACGGTCAGTCAAACCGCGACCGGACTGGCGCGCAAGGCGTTGACGAATCGAGACGGCATCTACGCGGCGCCGGCGCTGCCTTCGGGCGAAGTCGAAGTGCGTGCCAAGGCGTCGGGGTTCCGGACACTGGTGCGCAAGGGCGTGGCTTTGACGGTGCATGAGACGCTGGCGCTCGACCTGCGCATGGAGGTCGGCGCGGTCGATCAAGAGATGACGGTGACCGATTCGGCGGCGGGTGTGAACACGGCGACGGCGGAGTTGGGGTATCTCGTCAGCGAGAAGGCGATGCGCGAGTTGCCGCTCAACGGCCGCAACTACACGGACCTTGCGCTATTGCAACCGGGCGTGGTGGCGTATCCGCATCGCGATGGCGGGTCGGTGGTCGCGCATGGGCTCGGCATGAGTATCAACGGGCAAGACCCGCGGGCGAATGTGTATTTGCTTGACGGCACGCCGCAGAACGATTTCACGAATGGGCCGGCGGGATCGGCGGCAGGCACGGTGCTTGGCGTGGAGGCGATTCTCGAGTTTCGGGTTGAGGTCAACAACTACTCAGCGGAGTTTGGGCGCAATTCGGGAGGCCAGATCAACGCGATCACGAAGTCCGGTACGAACGAGTTGCATGGCAGCTTGTATCACTTTCATCGCAACGACAACTTCGACGCGCGAAACTTCTTCGATCCGGCGAAGCGGCCGGAGTTCAAGCGCAATCAGTTCGGCGCGAGTCTCGGCGGGCCGATTCGGCACGACAAGTCATTCTTCTTCGTGACGTACGAAGGGCTGCGCGACCGGCTGGGCCGCACGATCGTTTCGCAGGTGCCGGACGAAAACGCGCGGCGCGGAATTCTTCCGGGGCAGACACCGGTGACGGTGAGCCCGGTGGTCGCTCCGTTTTTGAATGAGATTCCAAGGGCCAATGGCGCGGCGCGGCCGGGGGGATTGGCCGATTACGCATTCGGGTTTTCTCAGACCGTGGATCAGCATTTCGTGCAAGGCCGGTACGACCGCAAGATCGGCGACGCGGGGCAGTTCTTCGCGCGGTATACCTTCGACGACGCGTTGCAGAATCTGCCAACCGATTTCCCGCAGTTCCCGCGGCAGTTCTTCTCGAAGAATCAGTTCCTGACGACTGAGTACAATCATGTGCTGTCGCCGACGACACTGCTGCAAGTACGGGGATCGTTCAGCCGCACGACGACGTTTCAAAACGTCTTCGCGAACACGGCGAATCCGCTGCCGGCGTTTGTCGCTGGGCGCGGAATGGTCGGCAATATCGATATCGGCGGAATGCCGCGATTCGGCACGCAGAGTTCGGCGAACTTGCGGCTGACGCAGAATGTGTTCAACGTCGAACCCTCGATTTCGTTGACGCGCGGCAAACATTTGCTGAAGGCCGGGATGCTGGCCGAGCGGTATCGCGACAACATGGTGAATCCGACGTTTTCGCTTGGTACCTTCACCTTCAACGACGTGCGGTCGTTCCTGACGAACGCGTCGGCGCGGTTTCTCGGCTTGTCGCCGGCGGCGCAATTCGACCGCTACTGGCGCTTTACGTTGTTCGGTTTTTACTTGCAGGATTCGTGGCGCGTTAGCCGGCGGCTGACGATCAATCCGGGCCTGCGGTACGAGTTCTCGACGATGCCAGTCGACATCTACGGCCGCGATTCGGCGTTATTGAATCTATTCACCGACGCTGCTCCGAAGGTGGGTCGGCTCTATCGGAATCCGACGAAGAAGAATTTTTCGCCCCGGCTTGGGTTCGCGTGGGATGTGTTCGGCAACGGCAAGTCCGCGCTACGCGGCGGGTATGCGTTAATCTTCAACACGAACAATCAGCAGAACCTGATTGTGACGGTGACGAATCCGCCGTTCACACCGCGGTTCAGCATCGCGAATCCGACGTTTCCGAATCCACCGTTTGAGCGAGGCGTTGGCAATACGATCCGGCCTGTCGAATGGAATATCAAGAGCCCTTACATGCAGACGTGGAACTTGAGCGTGCAGCAGCAGTTGCCCGCGCAGTTCATAGTGACTCTTGGTTATGCGGGTTCGCGCGGTATTCATCTCTGGCGATCGAACGACGTGAATATTGTGGAGCCGGTGCGACAGCAGGATGGCACGTTGGTGTTTCCAGCGGGAGCGCCGCGGCGCAATCCGAACTTCGCGACGATTGAGTTGAAGTCGAGCGATGGAAACTCGTGGTATCACTCGGGCATCCTCGAAATTCGCAAGCGATTCGCTCACGGCGTCCAGTTTCAGAGCTCATACACGTTCTCGCGCAATATCGATACGACGCAGGCGTCGACGTTCTTTTCCGACGCCACGAACGGAACGACTTCGGCGATGCCGGAATTCCCGGGCTTCAACTACAACAAGGGTTTGGCTGACTATCACGCCAAGCACAACTGGCTGGTGAATTTCGTTTGGGACTTGCCGGCTCTTCGCAATCACGTGGTGCTTGGCGGGTGGCAACTGGCGGCGATCACGAACGTTCGAAGTGGAGGGCCGTTGACGGCATTTGTGAGCGGCAACCGGTCAAGATCGGCGTGGGCGCCGTCGTTGGGGCCGGGCATTGGCGTCGACCGGCCGAGCATGGCGCAAGGCTTCACGCATGATTCGGCGGTGATCGGCTCGCCCACGCAATGGTTTAATCCGGCGGCGTTTGCGTTGGCGCCCGCCGGTCAGCTTGGGAACTTGGGCCGAGGGACGCTTACCGGTCCGAATTTGCGTACGGCGGACCTCGCGGTGTACAAGGCCTTCGCGTTTCCGAAGTGGAACGAACAAGCGCGTTTGCAGTTCCGCGCGGAGTCGTTCAATTTGTTCAACCGTGCGAACTTTGGGCCGCCAAACATACTGGCGATCTCGGCGACGACAGGCCCGATCGGGAGCTTCGGCCTGGTGCGATCGACGATTACGTCTTCGCGGCAAATTCAACTCGGGCTGCGCTTGCAGTTCTAACCCGAGTACAATAGTCGGTTCCCATGGCTACGATTACCGCCACCAACTCGAAGGAGAAAAAGAAGACCATGCTCTGGTTGCTATTCGCCGTCGCCGCGATGCTGTTCTGGGGGATCTACGGCCCCATTCTGCATGAGGGCCAGATCAAACTGGGCAATCCGCTGCGCGCGTTGTTGTGCGTCGGCGGTGCGTACTTCTTGCTGGGCGTGCTGGTGCCTGTGATTACGCTGCAAACCTCGGGCGGGCTGGGCTCGTTCGATTCACGCGGCGTTTGGTTTGCTACGGGCGGCGGTGCGCTGGGCGCATTGGGGGCGATCTGCATCATCTGGGCATTTCGCAACGGCGGCGTTCCGAACTATGTGATGCCGATCGTGTTTGGCGGCGCGCCGTTGATCAATGTGTTGATGACGATGGCGATGCACCCGCCGAAGGAGAAGCCGAATCCGCTGCTGTACGTGGGCTATGTGGTTGTGGCGGCGGGCGCGGCGATGGTGTTTTACTTTAAGCCGAAGGGCTAGGGCCGGTCGATTCGCGCAGCACGAGTTCGGGATCGATTACGAATTCGCGCTGAGGCTCGTCTTCGTCGGTTAGCATGTGAAATATCTTGCGGCAGAGGACGTTGGAGGAGATGTGCACGGTCGTTAGCGAAGGCGAGAGCATTTCCGAAAGCCTGATGTTATCGAATCCGGTAACAGATACGTCGGCCGGGACGCGCAGATTCATTTCGCGCAGTTCGCGAAGGACGCCAACGGCCAAGAAGTCGTTGACGCATACGATGGCGGTTGGGCGCACGCCGCCTGCGAAGAGTTCGCGAACCGCTTCGCGGCCGCCGTCGAGGCTGTCGTCGGCGGCGACAATTCGATGCTCGACGAGACCACGATGTTGATCGATTGCGTCGAGGAATGCGGGGTTTCGTTCACCAAGCGGCCCGAGCGCGGAGTGATGTCCGATAAAGGCCATGCGGCGGTGACCCATGTTGAAGAGGTATTCGACGACTCGCTCTGTCGCGCGCCAGTAGTGCGTCTTGACATTAAAGATGTACGGCATCGGCGCACCGACATCGTTTACCACGGTGCGAATCTTGCGCTCCGACAGTTCGGAGAGCAGATTGGGAGCGATCTCGGAGACAACGAGCGCGAGACCCGAGACGCGGCGGCCGAGCATCAATTGCACGTTCGCGACGAGGCGTTCCGGGTCGTAGTCGGTGTTGGCGACAAGGAGTTCGTAGCCATAGTGGCGCGCTTCGTGTTCAAGCGCGTGGAAAACGTCGAGGAAGAACGGATTGGAAAGATTCGACACAACAAGGCCGATGCTCTTCGTGGCGCCTCCGGCGAGCGCGCGCGCGTGCATGTTGGGCGAATACTTCAATTCCGCTGCGGCTTTGCGCACAATCGCCTGCGTGCGCGGTGTTACTTTGCCGACGCCGTTTAATACGCGTGAAACCGTCGCCGTCGAAACACCGGCGAGTTTGGCGACATCCTCTAGGCTTCGAGTGCTCACTTTGCCGCGCGCTTGCCGATGCAGTAGAGATAGCCGGCTGTGCGGATGAAGAGTTGGCTGTCGCTAACGGCGGGCGAACTGAGTGTGTAGTCCTTCATGTCGTTTTCGGCGAGCACCTCGAACTGCGGGCCTGCCTTGACGACGGTGACGAGGCCGTCTTCGTTGGTCACATAAAGTTTGCCGTCGGCGAGCACGGGCGAGGAGCTATAAATCGCCGCTTTGATGCGTTTGCCGCCGTATACTTCGGCGCCTGTCTTGGCGTCGAGGCACCAGACTATGCCGCGATCGTTGGTAATGTAGAGATACTTGCCGTCCGTGACGGGAGTAGGCACGTCGGGGCCGTTGGGATTCTGCCAAACGAGATGCGACTTCGAAACATCGCCCTTGCCGCCCGGCCGTAACGCCGAAAGCGGGCGCACGCGCGTGGGCGCGTAGATGAGGCCGTCGCGCACGACCGGCGAGGCGATGATTCGATTCATCGGATTGTTTTTCGGATTGAGAATGTTGGCGCGCCAGAGTTCTTTCAGCGTGGCGGGATCATGTCCTGTGACGACGTCCCCGCCGCTGATGATGATCTCGCTCTGTTTGCCGGAGGTCCAAATGGCGGGCGTGGTGTAGCTGTCGGGCGATTCGACAATCGCGTCGGTGGGGCGTTCGACTTTGACGATGGTCTTTCCGGTTTTCGGATCGATCTTGAGAAGGTAGGAGGGATCGTCGGTTTTCATGCCGTGCAGGACTTGCACATAGAGCGTGTTGTTCCACAGCAAAGGCGAGGAGGCGTAGCCCCAGTTGAGTCCGAAGGCGCCGTAGTCCTTCTGAATATCGCGCGACCAGAGTTCGTTGCCCGAGAAGTCGAATGCCTTGAAGATGCCGGTGCCTGTCATATTGAAGACGGTCTTGCCGTCGGTGACCGGCGATGGAGACGACATGTTCTGTTTGTTGATCTTGAAATTACCGCTGGCGATTTTCTTCTTCCAAAGCACGCCGCCGGCCTTGCGGTCGACGGCCCAAAGGTAGAGGTCTTCGCCGTCGGCGACATTCAAGAAAATGTGCTCGCCCCATATGATGGGGGTGGCGCCGCTGCGGCCTGGAAGAGCTACTTTCCACGTGACGTTATCGTCGGTGGTCCATTTGGTGGGAAGGCCTTTTTCGTCGCTGACGCCGTCGAGGGAAGGGCCGCGCCATTGAGGCCAGTTGGCTGCAGTGAGGCCGAGGGCGAAGATCACCGGGAGTAATGCCAGTCGCATGATCCTCATCATAGCGCTACGATGAGTTTCTCGCCGAGGAGCGCGCTTCATTTTGGCGTGGCGCATCATCGTCGGACTGCGGCGTCATTGGCGGTGCAGTGGAGTGGGGTGATTCGAGTACGATCGGCATCAAGATGACCACGCGTGGGTTGATGGAGTTGATCGTTATCATGGTTGGTTGCGTCCAAATCGCCGCACTAATACACATGTCCACCCGCGCATTCGTTCTCCTTTGCATTTCCGTTTGGATCAACTACATCGATCGGGGCAACCTCAGCGTCGCGGCGCCCGCACTCGCGCCGGAGTTGCAACTCACGCCGAGCCATATGGGAATTCTACTGTCCGGTTTTTTCTGGACCTACTCGCTTCTGCAACCCGTCGCCGGGTGGCTGATCGACCGCTACGACACCTACCGGCTCTACGCCGCGGCGTTCGCCATCTGGTCGATCGCGGTCGCCGCCGGCGGGCTGGCCACGGGCTTTTACTCTCTGCTCGCCACTCGTCTGTTACTCGGTGCGGGCGAATCGCTGGCGTATCCGGCCTATTCGCGGTTGCTGGCTGCGGGCTTTACCGAAGACCGCCGGGGTTTCGCGAACTCGATGATCGATGCGGGAACGAAAGCGGGGCCGGCGCTCGGTACGTTTCTTGGCGCGATGGTAATCGCCCAGTGGGGCTGGCGGCCGTTTTTCTTTGTAATGGGAGTGGCATCCCTGATCTGGCTGATCCCGTGGAACGCATCGATCCCTCCAAAGGCAAAACACTCCGCCGCGAAGGTCAAGTCCGCGAACATCTTCATCTATCGCGATTCGTACATCACCTTCGCGGGACTTTTCTGCTTCAACTACGCCTACTACTTTCTACTCACGTGGCTTCCAACCTACCTTGTGAGGGAACGCCGCTTCAGTTTGCGCGCGATGGCGATCTACGGTGCGTTGCCGTTCGCGGCAACCGCGATCGCCTCGGTGGCGACGGCGACGTACGCGGATAAACGCGGCCGTGAAACGGGCGCGCCGGGCGAAGTGCGCCGAAGGCTTGCCGTGGCCGGATTGATCATCGCCGCGGCGGCGCTCAGCGGGTCGACGATGCTCGAAAACAATCTCGCGATGATTTGTTTGATTGTGGCTTTCATCGGAATTGGTATGTTCACAGCGAACTGTTGGGCGATTTCGCAAACGTTGGCCGGCCCCCGCGCCGCCGGCGCGTGGACGGGTTGGCAGAACGCCGTCGGCAACATGGGCGGCGTTATCGCGCCCATCGTGACGGGCTGGAGCGTCAGCTATACCGGATCGTTCCTGGCGGCCTTTTGCGGCGCGTCGGCGATCCTGCTGGTGGCGTGTGTGCTTTACGGTTTGCTACTTGGGCCGATCCGTCAGTTGGTGCCAGACGAAGAATCGATATAATGGCCGATCAATGCGCTACATACTCTTCACAGCCGCTATTGCGCTGCACGCTCAAAATGCCACCGAGCCCGGAAAGTTCCACGTGGAACATCCGACGTTGAATAACCTCGGGTTTGAATGGCCGATCAAAGGCGATGCGAACCGCAACGCCACCGTCACGGTGCAGTACCGCGAGACCGGCCAGCAACTGTGGCGGAATGGCATGCCGCTGGTTCGCATCGGTGGCGAGAATGTCTATCGACGCCGCGAGCACCTTGACTACACCGTGCCCGACGGCTTTGCCGGTTCGATCTTCAATCTCAAGGAAGGTACCGAATACGAGTGCCGTTTCGAGATGAAGGACCCCGACGGCGTCGGCGCCGGCGCGACGCAAACCGTCAAGGTCAAGACGCGCTCCGAACCGCAACCATACAAGGGTGGCCGCGTGTTGCACGTCTATCCGCCGGACTACGACGGCAAGCGCGAAGAGCCCAGTTTTACTGGCCTTCTGCATGCCTACTACGGCGCCGGCCTCGGCGATTGGTCCGTGGTTTGGGAACGCCGCGCGCAGCCCGGCGACACCATTCTCATGCACGTCGGCATGTATCGATCCGAGCGGTTGAGCTACGTCGACCCGCTGATGGCGCCGTTTGATGGTGTGATGTCACTCGCCCTGAAAGGCACGCCGGAGAAGCCGATTACGATCAAGGCCGCGGGCGATGGCGATCCGGTTTTCGACGGCGACGGCGGCTCGCGCATCCTCGACGTGATGGCCTCGCGTCATCACATCATCGAAGGCATCACGTTCCGCAATGCCGATACCGCGATCTTCGCGGGATCGAAGGAAGTGCTCGGCGCCGTGGGCCTCACGGTGCGCAACTGCCGGTTCGAAAACATCGGCTTCGGCGTGTGGACCGAGTATGCGGGATCTAGCGATTTCTACATCGCCGACAATCTGTTCATCGGACGCGATGACCGCTTTCGCATGATTGGCTGGGGCGGAGCGTCGCGCAGTCCCGGATCGCCCGGCTACAGAGCGCCCGGCGACTACGGCCCTCTGGGTCATCAAATGAAAAGCTACTACGCCGTGAAGGTCTACGGGCAGGGGCACGTGATCGCGCGCAACGCGATCGCCTACTATCACGACGCAATTTCGATCTCGACATACGGTACGCCAGAGAAGGATCCCGACATGCGCGCATCGTCGATCGACATCCACAACAACGACATGCACCTGTTCGGCGACGACTTCGTCGAAACCGATGGCGGCGTGCACAACATTCGCGTCTATAACAACCGCGGCGTCAACGCCGCGCACGGCGGTTATAGTTCGCAGCCGATCTTCGGCGGCCCGGCCTACTTCATCCGCAACATTCTCTATCACGTGCCGAGTGGCGTGGCGTTCAAGTTTTCCGGCAAGCCGGCGGGTCTGTTCGTTTATCACAATACGATCATCGGCGAAAACGTGATCGGCGATCCCTCGGCCAACATGCACTTCCGCAACAACCTGTACATGGGCCGAGGCACCCCGGACCGCGGTGTTCTGCGTTTAGCCAATTCGACGGCCGAGAATACCACCGATTACAACGGCTTCCGCCCAAATCCCGGCGTGAAGGATCAGTACGCCTTCTTCATGCCGCCGAAGGGCCAGCGCGTTTACGAGCCGCGGCGCGAGGACTGGAAGTCGTTCGCGACGCTGGCCGACTACAAGGCCGACACGGGACAGGAGGCGCACAGCATCGAAGTCGACTTCGACATTTTCGAAAGCCTGAAGCCGCCCGATCATGCCAAGCGGCATCAGATTTATCATGCGATGGATTTGAACTTTAAGCTAAAGCCCAACAGCAAAGCGGTTGATGCCGGCGTCGTCATTCTAAACGTGAACGAGGACTTTGCCGGGCGCGCGCCCGACCTCGGTGCACTGGAGACCGGCAAGCCGGAAACCAAGTACGGTCCACGCTGGTTGACTTGGCAGCCGTTCTACCGGTAGAAACTGTGCGACAGTAGCAGGTGGATTCTCATGAAAACCACCTCAATCGCCCGGATTATTCCGCTCCTGTCCGCCGTGCTGTTTAGCTCGCCATTGGAACGGAAATTGTTCCGGGCCGATCGCGCGTTGACATCGCCAAGCGTCGGCGCGCCGCGCGAAATCGCGGATTCGTTCACGCGCGATCAAAAGCCATCGGTTGCCGGACTCTACGTGCACAAAGAGTACAAGACCCAGCACAACGGAGTGACGCATATCGTCTACCGCCAGCGCTTCCAAGGCCTTGATATTCACGGTGCGGAATGGGTTGTCAACATCGATCGAGATGGACAGGTGCTCAACGCGGGCGGGCAATTGCACGACGCTCCCGAAGCCGGCGTGCGTCCGCCATCGCCTTTGAATATGCGACGTGCCGCGGGGGCCGCCGCGCGGGCGGTCAACCCTGTGCTTGCCGCGGAAGCGACGATTTCGCAGGCGGGGTTGAATCATCGCGCCGAATTGCGTTTTTCGACTGGCGGCGCGATGGGCGACATCACTGGCCGCCCGGTGTGGTTCGCGATTCGTGGCGCGCTCCAGCCGGCATGGGAATTTGTTGTGACGGATGCCGACGGCATTTCGACGTATCAAACGGTCATTGAAGCCGAGACGGACCGTGTGCTGGCGAAACATGCAATGACAATGTTTCAAGCGCCGCGCGGGCTCGTCTTCACCGGTATCAGTCCGCAGCCGCCAGTCCGATTTGGGTTCGCGTCGCTCGATCCTCCCCCTTATGTCGACCGCGAATTCATGCCGTTCCCCTCGCCGTGGGTTGCTAACGGAGAGACTTCGGGGAACAACACGATTACCGGGCTCAATCCGCTCGGTGTAGCGTTTCTGCAGAATCCCGTGACGGCGAAAGCGCCGAATCTCGATTTCCAGTTTCCCCTCGTGCACGGTTCGAATCCGCCGCCACCGACCGCATTCCCCAGCGCCGCGACAACAAACCTTTTCTACTGGGTGAATCGCTCCCACGATCTTTTTCACGCAATCGGATTCGATGAAGCCGCCGGCAACTACCAGCAGTACAATTTCGGCCGCGGCGGCATTGAAGGCGACCGCTTGTTCGCCTATGCTCATTACGGTACTCAGGCGACAACGGGGCTGGCCGCGATCAACAACGCGTTCTACACTACCCGGTCGATTGATGACGGTGAAGCGGCGATGATCGCGATGTACGTCACGCTGAACAACGGGCAATTCGCCGACGGATCGCTGGCCTCCGACGTGATCATCCATGAATACACACACGGTGTCTCGCTCCGGCTGGTGCGGCAGTTGTCGAGTTTTCAGGGTAGTTCGATGGGCGAGGCTTTTAGCGACTTTTTTTCGCTTGAATTTCTCGTTCCCGAAGGCGCGCCTCTGGATGGGTCATATCCGGTGGCGGAATATTGGGGGCGGCGCTTTGGCCAGGGTATTCGCACCCGGCCCTTTTCCACAAATCTTGACAAGACTGAATCCGGGTATCGCCGCTCGTCTCTGTTATGATCAAGACATCGCCTTATGATATGAAATTACGCGAACGTATGGGATCCGGGCTTTTCGGTGCACTACTAGATTCTAGAATCTAGCGATGCTGATGCTCGACGCGAATATCCTCATTCGCGCGGTGCTCGGGTCGCGCGTGATGGGGTTACCGCGGAAATTCGCCAGGCAAGTGGAGTTCATGGCCCCTGATATTGCGTTCCTGGAAACGCGCGAGCACTTGCCGGGAATCCTGGAGGCGCGGAAGATTCCGGTCGCGCCGGCGATGGCGACGCTCGATCTTCTTACGCAGCTTGTGCAAACTGTGGAAACGGAGACGTACGCTTCGTTCGAAACCGTTGCCCGCCAACGCATCGACAAGCGCGACGAAGACGATTGGCCGGTGCTGGCCGCGGCCCTAGCGCTCGGTTGCCCAATCTGGACTGAGGACACCGACTTCTTCGGCTGCGGCGTGGTGACCTGGACCACGGATCGGGTGGAATTGTTCTTGGCGAAGGCTGCGGAGCGGGAAGCATGACGGACGAGGAATCTCATCGGAAAGCATTCGGCGCGTTAGAACGCGAACTCGGCGCGGACGGCTTGGCGTGTTCTTGTGCCTCAGGCGGTCCGGTGGCGGTTGCTACACCCGCCAACGCGAGCACTGGCAGAAGGAACTCTCGCTGGACGCCGTCCTCCAGTCGGTTTCGGCGAACCGAAGCCGCGAGTAAATTGAGATGAGCGAGCCATCCGTCGAATGCATGGGCGTTTACGTTGTGCCGTGCGATGACTGTCGATGGCAAGAGGACCTCGACAACTCCTACCGATCGCTCGGAATTTTCGATGAAACGGCGGAATACCGAGGGCGCGTGATATCGATTGCCCTGGTGGAAGTGGCGGTGTCCGGAGCGGACTCGTCATTCGATGTTGGCGAGTTCAGGCAAACCATGGAAAGAGCCCCGAATGCCTACGCTCAGGTGGCTTACGATGAGGCATTTCTTTCGGAAGATGGCTCCACCGTCGTCGAGCATCTGCAGGACCGTGCTTCCGGAATCTCGGGTGGGCGAATCACCTTCTTCCTCCACTACTACGATCCGACTCGCCCAATCCAGTGGAGTTTCGGCGAGTTCACTTGCCCGGCGCCCCGTCCCATGCCTGAGCGCTTGGCCCGGCTCGTGCCGTACCAGCCAATCTGAGCCGATTTGTTGTTAGGAACTCGCTCCAAAACCCTCCCGAACACTGTGACGTGCTCACGTCGCCCGTAGCCCTCACCGGATCAAGAGAAAATGAGAAAAGAATTCTTGCCGGAGACTTGCCTGAGCTGGCGTCGTAATCAGCAGGTCGCCGGTTCGATCCCGGCGGGTGGCTCCAGGATGTTTCGTGGCCCGCTTCTTAATTCGTTCCGGATCGAAGGCCCGGAACACTTCGGGCCGATGGGACGCGCTCGCACATCCCTGATTTCGCACCGGCGTCGGGCGCTGGGTTGCATGGTTCTTCGAAGAGTCCGGGAACAGCAGGCTTGGTTTGCGCCGAGTCGGTCGTCGTGCGCGATCTAATTCGCACGCCGTTGCTGGGGCGGGGAAACCCTAGTCCGGTCTAAGGCATCCGGCCTTAGCTGTCTTTCCTCTAGAAATTTCGCTTTAGGCCAAAAGTTTTTCGCGCTACCCGCCGATGGATGTGTAGCTATGAATTCGGACGCTATGATTTGGATGCTTCTGCCGGTGTTCGTCGCCGCGGGATCGTCGCTGCTGTCATTCTTCATCATGCAGGCGCGGATGGAGGTGGCGGTGGCGCATGAGCGCGAGCTCATCGCTCAGTTGCGCGCGCAGCTTACCTCGCAGAAAGAATTGACCGAAGAAAAGGTCCGCAAGGCCGAGGAAGAAACGCGCAGCCGAAGCTTTGACACGTTCCTGGCCGACTTCCGGGTCGAGGAGCGCCACTACATGAAAGAGTCCAAGTCCCTATTCGTGAACAAGAAGTCGATGGTGCTCCAGGAACGCCTGTTCTTCCGCAATATCCCACTTTCAAACTGGGTGGAGCATGAGATGACGACGGAAGAAGGCGGCGATCTCGCGAAACTGTCGCAGGCTGTCTCGGTGTTTAATCAGAAGGGTCTCGGCGCTTCCAAGGAGCCGATCGCGATGCCCAAACTTCTGCGCGGCTGAGCCGCGCGGATCGCGGGGACATCAAGGACATTCGTGCCGAGCGCGGGCGGGTTCTCGACCGCATACTCCAGCGCTCGCAGCATCTGCGCATGCGTTACCAGCCCGAGGTGCTCGGAGGTCGCTTTCCACTCCGGCCGCAAGGCCGCGAGCGTGTAGAAGGGCTTCAGTAGATACGGCCACCAATGCCCCGGCCCGAGTACATACCACGGGCGAAGAACGGTCGCCGCCAGACCGGAGTCCGCCAGCATCCGCTCGCACTCGGTTCGCACGCGGATGTACTCCTTCATCACCGGCGCCGGATGCGCGACGCTCACATACACGAAGTGCGCCGCCCGCGCGCGCATCGCCGCTTCGAGCGACGCCTCGAAGGAAACCCGGTCGATCGCCCGGAACGCCGCCGCCTTCGCCGGGCTCGGGTGCGCCACGCCCGTCAGATGCACAACGGTCGACCCGGCCGGCACTTCATCGGTGAATGTCGACGCCCGCAGCGCGTCGCCCGGAATCGGACGGCAACCGATCGGCAGCTTGCGGAGCGACTGCGGGCGGGCGAGCGCCAACACATCGAAGCCTGCCCGGAGCAGCGCTTCGGTCAGGGGCCGGCCTATGTAGCCCGTCGCGCCGCTGATGAACACCGTTCGCATTCATAAAGAACTACGCAAACGCGGCGAGATTGGATGGCGGCCAAATCTGGGAAAATGAGTCATGGCCTTTAAGGGTGTAGATTACTTCCTGATCGACTCCGTCCTTACCGAGGAGGAAAAACTCGTCCGGCGGACCGCACGCCAGTTCGTCGACGAGCAGGTCCTTCCGGTCATCCGCTCCTGTTATAGCGAGGGCCGCTTTCCGCTTGAACTTGTCCCGCAGATGGCCGGACTCGGCTTTTTCGGCGCGAACCTCGAAGGCTACGGTTGCGCCGGCATGAGCCAGGTCGAATACGGCCTCATCATGCAGGAGCTTGACCGCGCCGACTCCGGGATGCGGAGCTTTGTCAGTGTACAGGGCGCGCTGGTGATGTACCCGCTGCTGAGCTTCGGTTCCGAGGAGCAGAAATCCCGCTGGCTGCCGGCGCTTCAGCAGGGCAAGGCCATCGGTTGTTTCGGGCTGACGGAACCGCAGTTCGGCTCCAACCCTTCCGGCATGCTGACCCGCGCCGAGCGCGACGGCGACGGCTGGATTCTGAACGGCGAAAAGACCTGGATTACGAATGGATCGCTCGCCGATGTCGCGATCGTCTGGGCGCGCACGCCGGAAGGTATCCGCGGGTTTGTCGTCGAAAAGGGCACGCCCGGCTTCACGACGCGTGATATTCACGGCAAGATGTCGATGCGCGCGTCGATCACGTCGAGCCTGCTGCTGAGCGACGTCCGCCTACCCGCCTCGGCGATGCTGCCTGGCGCAATCGGCCTGAAATCCGCGCTGGCCTGCCTGTCGCAGGCGCGGTTCGGCATCGGGTGGGGCGTGATCGGCGCGGCGATGGACTGCTATGAGACGGCGAGGAGCTACGTCGTTACGCGCACGCAGTTCGACGGCAAGCCGCTGGCGTCACATCAGCTGGTCCAGGAAAAACTGGCGTGGATGATCACCGAGATCACCAAAGCGCAACTGCTGGCCCTTCACGCCGGGAGGTTGAAGGATCAGGGCAAGCTCGACGCCGCGCACATCTCGATGCTGAAGCGGAACAACGTCGCCATGGCTCTGGAATGCGCGCGCGTCAGCCGCGACCTCCTCGGCGCGAACGGGATCATGGACGAGTATCCGATCATGCGCCACATGTGCAACCTGGAGACTGTCAAAACCTACGAGGGCACCGACCACATCCACTGCTTGGTTATCGGCGAACGCGTCACCGGGATTGCAGCGTACCGCTAGGTGCGCTACTCTGGTAGCTGTTGTCATGATTCTCACTGTCATTCTCACGATCGTCCATGTGATCGTGTGCCTCTTCCTGGTTGTCGTCGTGTTGTTGCAAAGCGGCAAGGCGGCCGATCTGGCTGGCGCATTCGGCGGCATGGGCTCCCAGACTGTATTTGGCCCGCGTGGCGCGGCGACGGCTCTTAGCCGGGCGACGACCATTGCGGCGGTGCTGTTCATGGTGACGTCGTTGGGTTTGTCGGTCCTGGCGACAAAGAAGTCGGGATCCTCGGTTGGCGGTTCGAAGTCGGTGTTGGAGACCACGGTCGATCCGGGGGCCGGCAAAGCGCCGGAAGCCCCGAAACCTTCGGTAACATTGTTTGACCCGGTGACTGGTAAGGACGTGAGTACGCAGGAGATTCCGCTCCCGCCCGCGCCCCCGGCCGAACAGAAAAAGCAGTAGCCACGAGTTTGCGGAGGTGGCGGAATTGGCAGACGCACTAGCTTGAGGTGCTAGCGGGTAACACCGTGGGGGTTCAAGTCCCCCTCT
>Ga0194121_10002528_pt1 | contig 28952 bp, 25 predicted proteins | sample TA2MahCa50mmetaG_FD_148609 | JGI IMG/M metagenome (GOLD analysis project Ga0194121, IMG submission 148609) | Freshwater microbial communities from Lake Tanganyika, Tanzania - TA2015020 Mahale Deep Cast 50m | ecosystem: Environmental > Aquatic > Freshwater > Lake | place: Tanzania: Lake...
CGCCTGCCACGACCCGCACCGCGCCGAAGCGCCGGAGCGCCGCGGCGGTCACCGCCGCGAGGCGCGCCGGCGCGGCGACGACGACGACCTCGTCGAACGCGCCGCTCGCCTCGGCCGCGGCGATCGACCAGCAGACGACCGGGACGCCGCCGAGGTCCGCGATGACCTTGTCCTCGCCGAGACGCTGCGAGCTGCCCGCGGCGAGGATCGCCGCGCACGCGCGGGGCGTCAGTGCGAGATCGCCCGAACGCGCCGCGCCGAGTCGGCCTCGCTCTTCGGCTGCGCGAAGATCATGCGGCCGCCAGCCGTCTGGAGGACGCGCATCACCATCACCGACAGGTCCGTGCCGATGTGGCGGACGCCGCCATCGACGACGACCATCGTCCCGTCCTCGAGGTACCCGACGCCCTGGTCGGACTCCCTGCCCTGCTGGATGATGCGGACGGCGATCTCCTCGCCGGGGAGCACGACGGGGCGGACCGCCTTCGCGAGGTCGTTCATGTTCAGCACGGTGACGCCCTGCAGCTCGGCGACGCGGTTCAGCCCGTAGTCGTTCGTCATGATCGCGACGCCGAGCGAGCGCCCGAGCGCCACGAGCTTCGCGTCGGCGCCCTGCTCCGGCGGGTCGTGATCGACGATCTCCACGCCCACCTCGGTCCCCTTCTGCATGCGCTGCAGCATCTCGAGGCCGCGGCGGCCGCGCTCGCGGCGGGACGGATCGGACGAGTCCGCGAACGTCTGCAGCTCGGCGAGGATGAACAGCGGGAGCAGGAGCGTGCCCCGGACGAATCCCGCCTTCGCGACGTCGGCGACGCGCCCGTCGATGATCACGGACGTATCGAGGAGCACGCGCTGGCCGGACTCCCGCTCGCGCTTGCCCGAACGCATCTCGCGCACGACGAAGGCGAGGTCCGCGCGCTTCAGCGCTCCGGCCATGGCCCCCACCGTGCCGAGGGCGACCGCCGCGACGAAGGGTGCGAACCGGCCGTAGTCGCCGGGCAGGAGCGACAGCGGGAGCGTGAGGAGGACGGCGATGAGGAGGCCGACGCTCGCGCCCGCCGAGGCGCCGACGAGGTCGCCGAACGACGTCTGCCGGATGAGGCGCTCGAGCCACCGCGCGGGCACGACCGTCGCGTACGGCGCGCCGAGCCAGCCGAGGATCGCGCAGAGCACGCCCATGAGGAACACCACGCGGAAGCGGTCGTCCACGGGCGTCACATCGGTCACCTGGAGCAGCGCCGCTCCGAGGTAGGACCCGAAGAGGAAGCCCGCGACCGCGCCGAAGGTGCGGATGAGCGACAGACCCATCGTGTCGCGAAGCCTAAACCTCGGCGTTACCGCTCGACGATCCCGGAGCGGAGCACCGCCTCCTTCAGGTCCTTCACCGGCACGACCTCGAGGGCGGCGCCGTTCGCGTCCCGTGCGCTCGCCGCGGGCACGATCGCGCGCTCGAAACCCAGTCGCTCGGCCTCGCGCAGGCGCGCCGGGAGGCGCTGCACCCGCCGCACCTCGCCGCCGAGCCCGATCTCGCCGAGGAAGACCGCGCGCGGGTCCGCGGCGCGGTCGCGCAGCGCCGACGCCATCGCCACCGCGAGCGCGAGGTCCGTCGCCGGCTCGCGCACGCGCAGCCCGCCGACGAGGTTGACGTACACGTCGTGCTGCCCGAGCGAGAGGCCCGCGCGCTTCTGCAGGACCGCCAGCAGGAGGAGCACCCGCTGCAGGTCGGCGCCGTTCGCGGTGCGGCGCGGGAGGCCGAACGAGGTGGGTGTCACGAGCGCCTGCACCTCGACGAGGAGCGGCCGCGTCCCCTCGAGCGTGGGGACGACGACGCTGCCGGGCACGCCCCGGCCGCGCTCCTCGAGGAACACGCCCGACGGGTCGGCGACCTCGTCGAGGCCGCTCTCCCCCATCTCGAAGACCCCGACCTCGTCGGTCGAGCCGAACCGGTTCTTCGTCGCGCGCAGGATGCGGAAGGAGTGGAAGCGCTCCCCCTCGAGGTACAGGACGGCATCGACGATGTGCTCGAGCACGCGCGGACCGGCGACGGCGCCCTCCTTCGTGACGTGGCCGATGAGGAAGACTGGGACGTTCTCGCCCTTCGCGACCTCGAGGAGGCGCGCCGCGCACTCGCGCAGCTGGGAGACGCCGCCCGCGGCGGACCCGACGGTCTCCGACGACATCGTCTGGATCGAGTCGACGACCGTGAGGACGGGCCGCGCGCGGCGGATCTGCTCGATGACCGTGCCGACGTCGGTCTCGGCGAGGAGGAGGATGCCGCTGCCGTCGATGCCGAAGCGGCGCGCGCGCATCTTCACCTGCGCCGCGGATTCCTCCCCGCTCACGTAGAGGACGGGCCCGCGGTCGCGCACGCGCGCGGACGCCTGCATGAGGAGGCTGCTCTTGCCGATCCCGGGGTCGCCGCCGAGGAGGACGAGGGAGCCCGGGACGATCCCGCCGCCGAGGACGCGGTCGAGCTCGCCGATGCCGGTGGGGACGCGCTCCTCCGCCGAGGGCGGCACCTCATCGAGCGGGATCGCGACGCGGGGCTCGCGCGCGACCCCGTCGCGCCCCTTCAGGGCCGGCGCGACGCGCTCCTCGACGAACGTGCTGAAGCCCTGGCACTGCGGGCAGCGGCCGAGCCACTTCGGCGAGTCGAAGCCGCACTGCTGGCAGACGAAGGCGGTGCGCGAGGGCTTGGCCGGAGGCACGCGGTCAGTATCGGCGGTCGCTGGCGGCGCGCGGAGCTAGCTGGCCGATCCCACCGGTTCGGGCGTCTTCTCCTCGGCCTTCGCGATCTCGAGCTTGCCGTCCCTGGCGTCCACGCGGACGGTGTCGCCGGCCTTGAACACGCCCTGGAGCAGCATCTCGGACAGCTGGTCCTCGATCTGGTTCTGGATGGTGCGCCCGAGCGGGCGCGCGCCGAAGTTGGAGTCGTAGCCCACGCTCGCGATCTGGTCCTTCGCGGCGTCCGTCACCTCGAGGGTGATCTCCTGCGAGGAAAGCGACTTGCGCACGCGCACGAGCTCGAGGTCCACGATGGAGCGGATCTCCTCCTTCATGAGCGGCTGGAACACGACCGTCGCGTCGATCCGGTTGAGGAACTCCGGCCTGAAGAAGCGCTTCATCTCGTCCTGGACGCGCTCCTTCATGCGCTCGTACGCGGCCTGGACGTCGGCGTCGTCACCGGTGCCGTGCTGTCGGAAGCCGAGCGCGGACTCGCTCTTCAGCATCTTCTGCGCGAGGTTGCTCGTCATGATGATGATCGTGTTGCGGAAGTCGACGACGCGGCCCTTCGCGTCCGTCAGGCGGCCCTCGTCGAAGATCTGCAGGAGGATGTTGAAGACCTCGGGGTGGGCCTTCTCGATCTCGTCGAGCAGGATGACGCAGTACGACTTGCGGCGGACCGTCTCGGTGAGCTGGCCGCCCTCTTCGTAGCCCACGTAGCCCGGCGGCGACCCGACGAGGCGCGACACGTTGTGCCGCTCCATGTAGTCGGACATGTCGATCTTCACGATGTTGTCGGGGCTGCCGAACATGAACTCGGCGAGGTTCTTCGCGAGATACGTCTTGCCGGTGCCCGTGGGACCGACGAAGAAGAACACGCCGATCGGGCGGCGCGGGTCCTTCAGGCCGGCGCGCGCGCGGCGGACCGCGCGTGAGATCGTGCGGATCGCGTCCTTCTGCCCGATGACCTTCTCGGAGAGCGACTCCTCCATGCGCAGGAGCTTCTGCGTCTCCTCCTCGGCGATCTTCCGCACCGGGATGCCGGTCCACATCGAGACGACCTCGGCGATGTCCTCGTCGGTCACCTCGGGACGCTTCTGCGACTGCGCGAGGAGCCAGTCGGCCTTGGCCTGCTGCAGCTTGTCCTGCTGCGTGCGCTCGACCTGGCGGAGCCCCGACGCGCTCTCGTACTGCTGCGCCTCCATGGCCGCTTCCTTCTCGGTCTGGATGCGCTCGAGCTCCTTCTGCGCCTCCTTCACCTCCGCGGGGAGGGTCGAGTAGCGCAGGCGGACCCGGCTCGCGGCCTCGTCCATGAGGTCGATCGCCTTGTCCGGCAGGAAGCGGTCGGTGATGTAGCGCGACGACAGCTCGGACGCCGCCTTCACGGCGTCGTCGCTGATCGCGACCTTGTGGTGCTCCTCGTAGCGCGAGCGGATCCCCATGAGGATCTCCACGGTCTCCTCGATCGTGGGCTCCTCGACCATGACCGGCTGGAAGCGGCGCTCGAGAGCGGCGTCGCGCTCGACGTACTTGCGGAACTCGTCGAGCGTCGTCGCGCCGATGCACTGGAGCTCGCCGCGCGCGAGCGACGGCTTGAGGATGTTCGCCGCGTCGACCGCGCCCTCGGCCGCGCCCGCCCCGACGAGCGTGTGCAGCTCGTCGATGAACAGGATGACGTCGTGGGCGTGGCGCAGCTCCTCGATGATCTTCTTGAGGCGCTCCTCGAACTCGCCGCGGTACTTCGTGCCGGCGACGAGCGATCCGATGTCGAGCGTGAGGACGCGCTTGCCCTGGAGCGTCTCGGGCACGTCGGCCTTCACGATGCGGTGCGCGAGCCCCTCGGCGATCGCCGTCTTGCCGACGCCGGGCTCGCCGATGAGCGCCGGGTTGTTCTTCGTGCGCCGCGACAGGATCTGGATGACCCGCTCGAGCTCCTTCTCGCGGCCGATGACGGGGTCGAGCTGCTGCGCCTTCGCCATCGCCGTGAGGTTCACGCCGAGCTGGTCGAGCGTGGGCGTCTTCGAGCCCGACGCCTTGCCGGACGCCGCCGCCTCGGCCTGCTGCGGGTGCTGCTGGCCGAGCGTGGCGATGACCTGGTGGCGCACCTTCTCGAGCGAGACGCCGAGCGACTCGAGGACGCCGGAGGCGATGCCCTCGCCCTCCCGGACGAGGCCGAGCAGCAGGTGCTCGGTGCCGACGTGGCTGTGCCCGAGCTTCCGGGCCTCGTCGATGGCGAGCTCGATGACCTTCTTCGTGCGCGGCGACAGCGTGATGTCGCTCGGCGCGGTCGTGGAGTCGCCCCGGCCGATGATGAATTCGACGGCGGTGCGCACCTTCGACAGCTCCACGCCCAGGGAGTCGAGGACGCGGGCCGCGACGCCTTCGCCTTCGCGGACGAGGCCGAGCAGGAGGTGCTCGGTGCCGATGTAGTTGTGGTTGAAGCGGATCGCCTCGTCCTGGGCGAGGGCCAGCACTCTCTTCGCGCGATCGTTGAACCGGTCGAACGGACCCATCTGCTAGCCCTTACCCACTCGTACGGTGCGGAACCGCATCTTGTTCACATGATATAGCCGCGGGACCGCTGGGGCGGGCTGGAGGACACGTACGCTGACGGCCTAGCTGCCGTATCGATCAGCGGCCGGCCTGGCGGATCGACAGCGACAGGCGCCGGCGCTCGGGATCGATACCGACGACGCGCACGCGCACGACGTCATCCACCTTCACGGCCTCGGCCGGATCGCGACCCGCTCCGCGGAGAGCTCGCTCACGTGGATGAGACCCCCGAGACCGTCGGCGATGCGGGCGAACGCGCCGAACGGCATGAGCTCCGTGATCGTCGCGTCGACGTCGTCGCCCATCCGTACGGCGGTGCCGACGCGCGACCACGGGTCGTCGGCGAGCTGCCGGATCGGGAGCGAGATCCGATCGCGCTCGCGGTCGATGCCGGTGACCTTCACGCGCGCCCTGTCACCCGCGCGGTGCACCGAGAGCGGGTTGGCGCCCTTGTCCCAGGTGACCTCGGAGCGGTGGACGAGGCCCTCGGCCTTGCCGACGTCCACGAACAGGCCGAACCCGGCGACCCGCGTCACCGTGCCCTCGAGGACGTCGCCCTCCCGCAGCTCGGCCGCCGCCTCCGCCTTCCGCCGCCGGCGCAGCACCTGCGCCGCCGCCTTCTCCGAGAGGCTGAGCCGGTTCCGCCGCGGATCGGCCTCGATGACCTTCACCGGGATGCGCCGGCCGACGAGGGCGGCGGGGGCGGTCGGGACCCCGGCCGGGTCCTCAAAACGAAACGACCTCCACGAGGGAGGTCGTTCGATCCCGGCCCTGACCTATTTTCCCGAGGGCCTACGCCCCAAGTATCTTCGGCGCTGGCGGGCTTAACTTCCGTGTTCGGGATGGGAACGGGTGTGACCCCGCCGCTCCGAGGACCGAGGCCCTCACTCTAAGGGGTGCCGGCCGGAAAAGGAAAGGCCCCGCATCGCTGCGGGGCCTTCGCGAACAGCGCGGGTGAAGAGGAAGACCGAGCGACGAGTCCGTACCGGATCCCCGCCGGACGCGATGGTCCGGCTGGATGCTAGAAGTTAGGTCAAGCCTCTCGGCCGTTAGTACGTCTCAGCTCCAGACCTCACGGTCCTTCCACCTGACGCCTATCGAACAGGTTCTCTACCTGCGGCCTTACCTGCTTTCGCAGAGGGTGAGCCCATCTTGAGGTGCGCTTCCCACTTAGATGCTTTCAGCGGTTATCGCGAACGGACATAGCTACCGAGCGGCGCCCTTGGCAGGACGACTCGTACACCAGCGGTCCGCCCACCCCGGTCCTCTCGTACTGGGGGTAGCTCCTCTCAGCTCACCTGCGCCCACACTGGATAGAGACCGAACTGTTTCACAACGTTCTGAACCCAGCTCGCGTACCGCTTTGATAGGCGAACAGCCTAACCCTTGGGAGGTACTGCCCCCCCAGGATGCGACGAGCCGACATCGCACGTGATCCGCCGTTACCGGCGGCGCAGACTATCTCTCCACCCTCTTCGCAAGAGAAGAGAAGAGGGGCCGGCGTCTGATGGGGACCACAGTTTCGATCTTGCGATCACGATCGCCATCTCACCGCTCTCTCGAGCGGATCAGTCGTTACGGGGTCACGCCTCGCGGCGGACTTCCCACGGTGTCGTCCTCTCTCAAGGAGTCCACCGTTATAAGCCGGAACACAGATCGTGTTGCCACGATCCCACCCCGATAGTTGAGGTGCCAAACCACGCCGTCGCTGTGAACGCTTGGGCGTGATAAGCCTGTTATCCCCGGGGTAGCTTTTATCCGATGATTCCTGGCCCTTCCACGCGGGACCAGAAGGTCACTAAGCCCGACTTTCGTCCCTGCTCGGCGAGTAAGCCTCACAGTCAAGCACCCTTATGCCTTTGCACTCTGTGGCTGATTTCCATCCAGCCTGAGGGTACCTTTGGGCGCCTCCGTTACCTTTTGGGAGGCGACCGCCCCAGTCAAACTGCCCACCTGGCACGGTCCGGCCACCGGATCACGGACGGCCGTTAGGACCGAGGTCCCGCAAGGGTGGTATTTCACTGGCGACTCCACCGACGCTAGCGCGCCGGCTTCAAAGTCTCCCACCTATGCTACACATGCGAAACCCCAGCTCAATGCCAAGATGCAGTAAAGCTCCACGGGGTCTTTTTGTCCAAGTGTGGGTAACCCGCGTCTTCACGGGTATCTCAGTTTCGCCGGGTCCCTCCTAGAGACAGCGGCTAAGTCGTTACGCCTTTCGTGCGGGTCGGAACTTACCCGACTAGGAATTTCGCTACCTTAGGACCGTTATAGTTACGGCCGCCGTTCACCGGGGCTTCAGTTCGGACCTTTCAGTCCTCCCATTGACCTTCCGGCACTGGGCAGGCGTCAGCCCCTATACGTAGGGTTTCCCCTTCGCAGAGACCTGTGTTTTTGTTAAACAGTCGCTTAGCCCGTTCATCTGTGGCCTCGATCGCTTCCCTTCTTGCGAAGGCGCGCGAGGCTCCCCTTCTCCCGAAGTTACGGGGACATTTTGCAGAGTTCCTTTAGGAGGGTTCTCCCGATCACCTTTGGATGCTCTCCTCGCCTACCTGCGTCGGTTTGCGGTACGGACGCTCGTGGTCTCGCTAGAGGCTTTTCTCGGCGGCTTGGATCACCCCACTCGACGCATCGCTGCGTCTCGCGCTCGCCTTTCACCTTGACCCGTCGACGGATTTGCCTATCGACGGACGGTTACGGGCTTGGACGCACATAGCCAAAGTGCGCTGGAGCTACCAGACCGCGTCACCCCTTCGCTGATGACGACCTTGAGCGGTGCAGGAATGTAGACCTGCTGTCCATCGCCTACGCCTTTCGGCCTCGGCTTAGGCCCGACTGACCCTGAGCGGATTAACCTTCCTCAGGAAACCTTAGGCATTCGGTGTGCATGCTTCTCACACGCATTTCGCTACTCGTTCCGGCATTCTCACTTCCACGCGCTCCAGCCGTGCTCACGCTCGACCTTCACTGCGCGTGGAACGCTCCCCTACCGCCCACGGCCACCACGAGGGTGGCGCGGACCCGTAGCTTCGGTACCAGGCTTGAGCCCCGTTGGATTTTCGGCGCTGGACCACTCGACCAGTGAGCTGTTACGCACTCTTTCAATGATGGCTGCTTCTAAGCCAACATCCTGGTTGTCTGAGCGATCCAACATCCTTTTCCACTTAGCCTGGATTGAGGGACCTTAGCTGACGGTCTGGGCTGTTTCCCTTTTGTCTCTGGAGCTTAGCCCCCGGAGACTGACTGCCGAGTTGCGAGTCAGAGCATTCGGAGTTTGGTTGGGTTTGGTAAGCGATAAGCCCCCTAGCCCATCCAGTGCTCTACCTCTCTGACTGATCTCTCGACGCTAGCCCTAAAGCTATTTCGGGGAGAACCAGCTATCTCCGTGTTCGTTTGGCATTTCACCTCTACCCACAGCTCATCGCACAACTTTTCAACGTTGAAGCGTTCGGCCCTCCACGAGGCATTACCCCCGCTTCAGCCTGGCCATGGGTAGCTCACACGGTTTCGGGTCTAGTGCTTGCGACTACGGCGCTTGCGCGCCACGCCCTGTTCAGACTCGCTTTCGCTTCGGCTCCGGCCGTAAGGCCTTAACCTCGCCGCAAACAGCTAACTCGCCGGATCATTCTTCAATAGGCACGCCGTCACGCTACCGGCTTGCGCCGGCAACACGCTTCGACTGCTTGTAGGCGCACGGTTTCAGTTCCTATTTCACTCCCCTCCCGGGGTGCTTTTCACCTTTCCCTCACGGTACTTGTGCACTATCGGTCGCAAGAGGTACTTAGCCTTGGACAGTGGTCTGCCCGGCTTCCCACCCTGGAGACGTTCCGGGTGGTACTCGAGGACAGCGACCGGAGCGCATGCGCTTTCGCGTACTGGGCTCTCACCGTCTACGGCCGGCCGTTCCAGGACCGTTCCGCTGACGCATGCGTTTGTGACTCCGTCGCGGATCGGCAGATCCGCATGTCGCGCCTCACGACCCCCGATCCGCAACGCCTGCCGGCTATCGCACGGATCGGGTTTGGGCTATTCCCGTTTCGCTCGCCACTACTAAGGGAATGCTTTCCTTTCCTCGAGGTACTGAGATGTTTCAGTTCCCTCGGTGCCCTCCACGCATCCTATGTATTCAGATGCGGGTCGCTCAGGTCCACTGAGCGGGGTTCCCCCATTCGGATATGTCCGGATCGACGCTTGCTACCAGCTCCCCGGACCTTTTCGCAGGTGACCGCGTCCTTCATCGGCCTCTTGCGCCAAGGCATCCACCGCGCGCCCTTCGTAGCTTGACCTACTTCCAGCATCCAGCCCGACCCTCGCGGGCCGGCGGATGCCGGATCACAACAATTGGTGTGATCGGGTACGGTTCGCCATTGGCGAAACTCGTTACTTGGTTCTTCCTCTTCACTTGTAAAGGTGCACTGTTCGCTCGGGCGTGCCCGCACGGCGTGTGACCACGCCCGAGAGAACAGCTTGTCCGGGATCGCTCCCCATAGCGCCTGCGCGACCGCCGATGGTAGCCCTTCTGTGGAGACGAGGAGACTCGAACTCCTGACTTCCTCCTTGCAAAGGAGGCGCTCTACCAGCTGAGCTACGTCCCCTTCGTTTGACGCCGGGCCGCTCACTTGGCTGCTTCGAGTTGGATCCGCCAGGCAGTGGGCGTTTCTGGACTCGAACCAGAGACCTCTGCCTTATCAGGGCAGTGCTCTAACCAGCTGAGCTAAACGCCCGTCCGGACACCATCTTACCGATGGACCCGTTTGGGCATCGCTTCGGGGGACTTCGACGAGACGCGCGGGCGCAAGGCGTCGGGACACGACCCTTGACCGCTGAAAAGTGGCAGGAACGACACGTATGCGGGACATCGCTGCATCCGCAATGAGGGGTCGTGACACCCACGGATGCCGAGATCACTTCCGTTGAACGGAAGGACCATCGAGCTCGCGCTCGACGATCGACCTGGGAGTGGTCAGAGGCCCCGAAGGGTCCTGACGTCTTCCCTAGAAAGGAGGTGATCCAGCCGCACCTTCCGGTACGGCTACCTTGTTACGACTTCGTCCCAGTCGCCGGTCCCACCTTCGACGGCTGCCTCCTTGCGGTTGGCCCACCGGCTTCGGGTGTTACCGACTCCCATGACGTGACGGGCGGTGTGTACAAGGCCCGGGAACATATTCACCGCGGTGTGCTGACCCGCGGTTACTAGCAACTCCGACTTCACGGAGGCGAGTTTCAGCCTCCGATCTGAACTGACGCCGGTTTTGAGGGATTAGCTCCTGCTCGCGCAGTTGCGACCCGCTGTGACCGGCGATTGTAGCGTGCGTGTAGCCCCAGGCATAAGGGCCACGCGGACTTGACGTCATCCCCACCTTCCTCCGAGTTTCTCTCGGCAGTCCCGCCTGAGGGATACAACAGGCGGCGAGGGTTGCGCTCGTTGCGGGACTTAACCCAACATCTCACGACACGAGCTGACGACAGCCGTGCAACACCATTGCAGGCTCCCTTGCGGGTCCCTTCCCTTTCGGGTCGGTACCACCTGCATGTCAAGCCTGGGTAAGGTTCTTCGCGTACCATCGAATTGAACCGCACGCTCCGCTGCTTGTGCGGGCCCCCGTCAATTCCTTTGAGTTTTAGCCTTGCGGCCGTACTCCCCAGGCGGGGCACTTAATGCGTTAGCTACGGCACTGCCGGGGTCGATACCGACAACACCTAGTGCCCATCGTTTACGGCTAGGACTAACGGGGTATCTAATCCCGGTCGCTACCCTAGCTTTCGCACCTGAGCGTCAAGAGCGGGCCAGCGGATCGCTTTCGCCACTGGTGTTCCTTCCGGTATCTACGCATTTTACCGCTACACCGGAAATTCCATCCGCCTCTCCCGTCTTCTGAGCCCCGGAGTTCCCATGGGCATCCCTCGGTTGGGCCGAGGGCTTTCACCACGGGCTTTCGAGGCCGCCTGCGTGCGCTTTACGCCCAGTGATTCCGGACAACGCTCGCAACCTACGTATTACCGCGGCTGCTGGCACGTAGTTAGCCGTTGCTTATTCCTGAGGTACCGTCAGGTTTCTTCCCTCAGAAAAGAGGTTTACGACCCGAAGGCCTTCATCCCTCACGCGGCGTTGCTGTGTCAGGGTTTCCCCCATTGCACAAGATCCCTAACTGCTGCCTCCCGTAGGAGTCTGGGCCGTGTCTCAGTCCCAGTCTGGCTGGCCATCCTCTCAGACCAGCTACGGATCGTCGCCTTGGTGAGCCGTTACCCCACCAACTAGCTGATCCGCCGCAGGCCCCTCCTGAAGCGGCTTGCGCCTTTGAGCACCGGAATGGACCGGTGGTCACATGCGGTATTAGCCCCTCTTTCGAGGAGTTGTCCCCCACTTCAGGGCAGGTCACCTACGTGTTACTCAGCCGTTCGCCACTGAGATCAGCCTTGCGGCTGACCCCCGTTCGACTTGCATGTTTTATGCACGCCGCCAGCGTTCGTCCTGAGCCAGGATCAAACTCTCCGACAAAGATTCAGACCCTCTCTCGAGGGTCCTCTACTCGCGAAGGTTGATTCAGGCTCTCATTACCTGTGTCTTGACGAGTGGTCCGCGCATTCGCGCGTTCCTACCACTTTTCAACTGTTAAGGATCGTGCTGCCCTCGACCTCCCTCGCGGATCTGGCCACGGGCTCCGACGCGGGCGCACATCGTACCGATCGGGTGTTCGGGCCGTCAACTCTGGGGATGCCGATTCGGGTCGCTAGAGCGCCCTGCGGCCCTCCAGTGCCCGGCTCACGGTGACCTCGTCAGCGTACTCCAGATCGCCGCCCATCGGAAGGCCTCGCGCGAGGCGCGTGACCAGCGCGGTGGTCGTCCCGAGCAGCTGCGCGATGTACATGGCGGTCGCCTCGCCCTCGAGGTTCGGGTTCGTGGCGAGGATGACCTCGTCCACGGCCCCGCTCCTCACCCGGCTGGCCAGCTCGGCGATGCGTAGGTCGTCCGGCCGCACCCCGTTCACGGGAGAGATCGCGCCGTGGAGGACGTGGTAGACGCCCTTGTACCGCCCGGTCCGCTCGACCGCCAGCACATCGAGGGGCTCCTCCACGACGCACACGACCCGCTGATCGCGCTCGTCCGACGAGCACACCGCGCAGGGGTCGGCCTCCGCGATGTTGAAGCACACGCCGCAGTACCGGAGGTCCGTCTTCACCGCGCGCACCGCGGCCGCGAGCGACTCGGCGTCGGCGCCCGGCGCGCGGAGGATGTGATACGCGAGGCGCTGCGCCGTCTTCGGACCGACGCCGGGCAGCTTGGAGAGCTCGTCGATGAGACGCGCCAGCGGCCGCGCGAGAGCGGTGGGCACTACTTCTCGCGCGCGGGCCTTCGGCCCCGCGCCTCGCTCGGCTCGGTCAAGGCTGACTCGCTCCTCGCGGCAAGGCCGCTCGTCGCTCGGTCACTCCTATTGCAGCTTGAGGCCCCCGGCGATGCCGCCGAGACGCTCGGCGGCGAGCTGCTTCGACCGCTCGACGGCGTCCTTCAGGGCGGCGAGGACGAGGTCCTGGAGGGTCTCGACGTCGCTCGGGTCCACGGCATCCGGCGAGATCTTGACGGACCGCGCGTCCTGCGTGCCGGTCATCGTGACGACGACCGCGCCGCCGCCGGCCTTGCCCTCGACGGTCTCCTCGGCGAGCTGCGATTGGGCGCGCTCCATGCTCGCCTGCATCTCGCGGGCGATCCGGCGCAGATCCTTCATCACTCCACCTCCAGGATGCGTTCGGGTCTGCGGAACGTCTCGAGCGCCGCCCGCAGCATCGGGTCGTCCGTAGCCGGCGGAGCCTCCCGTGGCGTCTGCTTCACGCAGCGGACGCGCACGTCGGCCCCGAGGATGCTGGACATCTCGCGCTCGAGCTCGGTGCGCCGCTGGTCCATCCAGCCGCGCGCGAACTCGTTCGCGAACGCGAGCACGATGACCCCGCCCTCGACGGTCGTGGGCTCGGCGCACTGGAGCTGCGCGGCGTTGCCCATGCTCTTCTCGCGCGTGCGCTCGAGGACGACCTCCCACGCCTGGCGCACGGCCTCGATGCGGATCGCCGTGGCGGTCGCCGCGCCCGCCCGGGCCGGTGACGTCCCGGCGGTGATCGGGGCTCGGACGGCTGACGCACCCGACCGGGGAGTCCCCGCGCCGCTAGGCGTCGGCGCGAGCGCGGGCGATGTCGCGGGGGGCGGAGCCCCCCGCACGCGAGGGAGCGGGCCAGGGACCCGCCCCGACGCATCGCTCTTCGGCGTTGCGGGAGCGGAAGAGGCGGGAAGCGAGGACCGAGCGGGCGAGGGGCTCCGCCCCCCAGCGGGTGCGTCACCCGCGCGAGCGCCGACGGGCGCGTCCGCAGCCGTGAGCTCGAGGACCGCCAGCTCGAGCGGCAGCGGCGTGCCCTCGCCCGTGCGCAGCTGCTGCTCCGCCTCGACGAGCCGCTTCGCGATCCGCGCGAGGCGGTCGGGCGCGAGCTTCGGCGCCTGCTCCTTGATCCGCGCCGCGGCCTCCTCGCCAAGGATCTCGGGGGCCTTGCCCGTGTAGCGGACGAGGACGAGCGCGCGGACGTGCTCGATGGCGCGGCGCGCGAAGAGGTGGAGGTCGCGGCCCTCGTCGACGAGGCGGCCGACGAGCGTCACGGCGCGGATGCCGTCGTCCGCCGCGAACGCGTCGAAGAGCTCGGCGACGTCCTCCCAGTCGGAGGTGCCGAGCAGGTCGTCGACGTCCTTCAGCGAGACCTTGCCGCCGTCGGAGAACGAGGCGAGCTGGTCGAGGATGCTCTCGCCGTCTCGGAGCGAGCCCTGCGCGTGGCGGGCGATGGCCTCGAGGGCCTTCGCCTCCGCCGTCAGCTTCTCCGCGGTCGCGATCTTCGCGAGGTGGGCCACCATCTCCTGGTGCGCGATGCGGCGCAGGTCGAAGCGCTGCGTGCGCGAGACGATCGTGGCCGGGATCTTCTGCGACTCGGTGGTCGCGAGGACGAAGATGGCGTGCGCCGGCGGCTCCTCGAGCGTCTTCAGGAGCGCGTTGAAGGCCTCGGACGTGAGCTGGTGCGCCTCGTCGATGACGTACACCTTGTATTGGCCTTCGGAGGGAGCGAACCGCACCTTGTCGCGAAGGTCGCGCATCTCGTCGATCCCGCGGTTGCTCGCGGCGTCGATCTCGATGAGGTCGAGGAAGCGGCCCTCGCGGATGCTCGCGCACGCGGGGCAGGTGTCGCACGGCTCGCCGTCGGCCGCGCGCGGACAGTTCACGGCCTTCGCGATGAGCCGCGCGATCGACGTCTTCCCGATGCCGCGCGGACCGGCGAGGAGGTACGCGTGCGCGACCTGTCCCGACGCGATCGCGTTGCGCAGCGTGCGCGTCACGTGCCGCTGACCGACCACCTCCCCGAACCTCTGCGGGCGCCAGCGGCGATAGAGTGCGGTCCGGTCGGGCACAGCACGTGAGGATAGCGAGAGGCGGGATCCAAGAATGCGCGTGATCCGCGTCGCGAAGGACAAGCGCCGCGCCGAGAGCGGTCCGATCTTCGTGGGATCGGTCGAGATCCAGCGGATCGTGGACGTGGGCGAGCGGGACCTGCGCCTCATCGAGGTCCACTTCAAGGACGGCGCGCGCAACACGTGGCACACGCACACGACCGATCAGATCCTCGTCGTTACGGAGGGCGAAGGCGTGGTCGCCTCGCGCGCCGAGCGGAGGGAGGTGACCGTGGGCGACGTCGCCTACATCCCCGCCGGTGAAGAGCACTGGCATGGCGCCCGTCCCGGGACGGGCATGACGCATCTGGCGATCAACGGTGGCTCGTCGAAGACGACGATCACCGAGTGAGCGAAGCGGCCGTGCACCCCCCGTCGACACGGACCACCGCGAACACGCGAGCGGCCTCGGCTCGGACCAGGCTTCCCTGCGGCACCCAGCGGGACCCGCTTACCGCTGCTTCCTTCCGGATCTGACGGGGTTCGCGGTCCGCTGCTGCACAGGACCCGGCCGTCAACGCCTTGACCGCCAGCAGGACCCGCGGTGGCCGGCCTCGGGAGGGAGTTCAGCCCCGCTAAAGCGGATCGCGGGTACAGGGCACCGCTAGCTCCCCGCCTAGCACGACCGCTTCGATCGTACCTCCTGAGGACGTTCACCCGCACGGCGGCCACCCGGCCGGAGACGGAGCCGCGTCAAGGAGCGCTCACCGTCGCCCGTTTCGCTCCGCAAGCAGGCCGGCGGCCCGTTTCGTACCGAGGGAGCAGTACCCGGGTGGGTCGAGCGAGCGGGGAGGTCTCGAGGATGCGACGGTCGGGGGATGTCCTGGCGAGCCTGGTGACGGCCATGGGCCTCACCGGGCGATGCGGACGCTTCCGTCCGCTACCCGCGCAGCCCCCGCCTGCCCGCCACCGTCGAGCTCCGGCGCGTCCTCGTCGGACGGGACGGTCGACGTCTCCGTGAGCGTCGCGGTCTCGGCCTCAGCGAACACCGACGTTCGCCTCGATCTCGCGGTACCGAGCGTGACCGCCGCGAGCTTCGACGGCCGCACCAACAAGGCGCTCCGCGCTCAGCTCGCCGCCACGACGCGGTAGCCGCGTGCGCAAGCTGAGGCTCCCGGTCCGCCTGTACGCCACGGCGGTGATCGCGGCCGCGGGCCCCGCCCTCGCCCTCGCTCCTCTCATGCCCACGCGCGGCAGCCTCGACCCCTGGCTCCTCGGCTCGCTGTCCATCGTCGCGACCGTCGCGAACCTGCGGGTCGTGCGCGTGAGCGCCAAGACGAAGGTCGCCGTGGGCGGCGCCGCCGTGTTCGCCGCGGTCCTCACCGCCGAGCCGGCCGCGGCCATGGCCATCGGCGGGCTGAGCGCCTTCATCGGGCTGACGTTCGCGACGAGGCAGCCGCTCTACAACCGCCTGTTCAACGCGTCGGTCACGGACATCGCCGTCGCGCTCCAGACGCGCCGCGACCCGATCCGCGCCGGGTGGCCCGAGCACCGCCGCGACGTGTTCCATCACGCCGCGCCCTACCTGCTGGGGATCCTCGCCGCCATCTCGGCGGAGCGGCAGACATGGTCGCTCGCGCTCTTCCTCGTCCCGATGGCGCTCATCCTCCTCGCGCTGCGCGAGGCGACGCGCCTCCGCCAGCACACCAAGGACGCGATCGTCGCGCTCGCGGACCTCATCGACCAGCGCGACCCCTACGCCTACGGGCACAGCCTTCGCGGCGCCGAGCACGCCGCCCGCGTGGCGCGGCACCTGCGCCTCCCGAGCGAGCGCGTCGAGGTCATCACCGAGGCCGCGCGCATGCACGACGTCGGCAAGGTGACGACGCCCGACCACGTCCTCAAGGAGCCGGGACCGCTCGACGCGCGCGAGTGGGACGAGATGCACCGGCGCTGCGACGCCGGCCACCACTTCCTGCAGCGGATCCCCGACCTCCTCGAAGGCGCGGACCTCGTGCTCAGTCACCACGAGCGCGTCGACGGCACGGGCTACCCCGCGGCCCCAAGGGCATCGATCTCCCGCTCGAGGCATCGCTCATCGCGGTCTGCGACGCCTACGACGCGATGACGAGCGACCGCGTCTACCGCCATGCGCTGCCCTACCAGCGGGTCGTGGCCGAGCCGAAGGCGGGCCGCGGGACGCAGCGGCACGAGAAGGCCGTCGACGCCCTCCTGGCGCTGATGGCGCGGGGCGCGATCGTGCCGGCCTCGTCGCGCGCGGCGGCACCCCACGTAGCCGCAGCCGCCGGCCGGGGACAGCGCGCGGGGCGCTGTCTGCGGAGAGGGTGGGATTCGAACCCACGAAGCTTTCGCTTACGGACTTTCCAGGTCCGCGCCCTAGGCCAACTAGGCGACCTCTCCTAGGAGCCGCGGAGAGGGCGGGATTCGAACCCGCGAGGCTTTCGCCTACCGCTTTTCGAGAGCGGCACCATCAACCACTCGGACACCTCTCCGCCATCGAGTTTAGCGGCGTGCGCGCCTGCCGACGACCTTTCTCCCTGTCAAACTCGGCCGTGTGACCCGCTTCCACTACGCCTTCGTCGTCGTCGCGGTCACTTTCGTCGCGCTCCTCGTGTCCCAGGCCATCCGCGCGACGCCGGGCCTCATCATCCTGCCGCTCGAGAAGGAATTCGGCTGGGACCGCGCGAGCATCTCGCTCGCGGTCGCCGCGAGCCTCATCACCTTCGGCCTCGGCGGGCCGCTCGGCGGCGGGCTGGTCGACCGCTTCGGACCGCGCCGGGTGCTCATCGCCGGCATCGCGGTCATCTCCGCGGGCACCTGGACGCTCATGCACGTCCGCGAGCTCTGGCAGTTCTACGCGATCTGGGGCCTCGCGATCGGGTTCGGCACAGGCGCGACCGGCGCCGTCGTGAGCGCCGCGGTCGCCCACCGCTGGTTCCGCAAGCACCAGGGCATCGTCGTCGCGCTGTTCGGCGCCGCCATCTCGGCGGGCCAGCTCATCTTCATCCCGGCGATGGCCAGCGTGCTGGTCACCGACGGGTGGCGCGCCGCCCTCACGCTCATCGCCGGCGCGACCGCGATCGTGCTCGTCCCCGTCGTCGTCCTCATGCGCGACCGCCCCGCCGACGTCGGCCTCGCGCCGTACGGCGAGGACGCCGCGACCGCGGCGCAGGAGCGCGCGATGGACGCGCAGCGCACGCCGCTGCGCGCCGCGGTGCGCACGGCGGATTTCTGGCTGCTCGCGGGCTCCTTCTTCGTCTGCGGCTACACCTCGAACGGCCTCATCGGGACGCACCTCATCCCGCACGCGGTCGAGCACGGCTTCACCGAGGTCGTCGCCGCGGGCGCGATCGCGCTGCTCGGGTCGCTGAACATCGTCGGCACCCTCGCGTCGGGGTGGCTCACCGACCGCTACGACCCGCGGAGGCTGCTCGCCGCGTACTACGGCTTCCGCGCGCTCTCGCTCCTCGCGCTGCCGATCGTGTACGACGTGCAGGGGCTCGTGCTGTTCTCGGTCGTCTACGGCCTCGACTGGATCGCGACGGTGCCGCCGACGGTCAGCCTCACGGCCTCACGCTTCGGCCGCGCCTCCATCGGGACGCTCTACGGCTGGATCTGGTTCTCGCACATGATCGGCGCGGCCCTCGCGGCGTACGCCGGCGGCCTCTTCCGGCTGTGGTTCGGCGACTACCACCTGACGTTCCTCTCGGCCGCGGCGATGGGCTTCATCGCCGTCGGCCTGGCGCTGCGCATCTCTCCGCCGAAGCCTGCGGCGGCGGTGCCGATCCCCGCCTGACGTCCCCCGGCACGCTGGCCGAGGGACGAGGACCCGAGCTAGGCCGGAACGAGCCCCTTCTCCATCTCGGACGAGTACTTCCCCATCCGCGCCGCCGCGGTGACCTTGGCGCGGTGGTAGTACGCGCGCTGTGCGGCGACGACGTTGTCCTTCTTCCCCGACCAGGCCCTCTGGGGCGCCGCCTGCAGCCCGCGTCCGTACGAGAACGTCAGCTGCCAGGGCACGCCGCCGATCTGGGCGGCCCGGCGGTTGATCGCGTCGAGGTTCAGCGTGGCCTCGTCGTCGGACTGCCCGCCCGAGAGGAAGACGATGCCGGGCACCGCCGCGGGCACGGTCTGCAGGAAGCAGTGCAGCGTCGCTCGCGCGACCTGCTCCGCGGGCGCGCGCTCCCCGGCGCTCTTGCCGCTGAGGACCATGTTCGGCTTCAGCAGCATCTCGTCGAAGCGCACGCGCTGCGCGGCGAGCTCGTCGAAGACCGCGAGCTGCGTCGCGCGCGTCGCCTCGAAGCACCGCTCGATGGAGTGGTCGCCGTCCATGAGCACCTCGGGCTCGACGATCGGGACGAGGCCGGCCTCCTGGCTGAGCGCGGCGAAGCGCCCGAGGGCGTGCGCGTTCACGCGTATGGCGTAGTCGGTGGGAAGACCGTCGCCGATGTTGATGACGGCGCGCCACTTGGTGAAGACCGCGCCGAGCTCGCGGTGCTCGTTCAGGCGCTCGCGCATCCCGTCGAGGCCCTCGGTGATGGTCTCGTCCGGAGAGCCGGCGAGCGGCTTGGCGCCGATGTCGACCTTGATCCCGGGCGCGATCCCCTGTTCCTGCAGCAGCCGCACGAGCGGGGTCCCGTCCTCGGCCTTCTGCCGGATGGTCTCGTCGTAGAGGATCACACCGCTGATGAACTCGTTCGCGCCGCGCGTCCGGAAGAGCAGCTCGCGGTAGGCGCGGCGGTTCGGCTCGGTGTTCTCGACACCGATCGACTCGAAGCGCCGCTTGATGGTGCTGGTGCTTTCGTCGGCCGCGAGGATGCCCTTGCCCGGCGCGACGAGATCGCGCGCCACCTTCCACAGCTCTGTCATGTCATTCACCCCCGAACGGCGACGAGGATACCGAGGGGATCAGCCCTCCACGTCGCGGGGACCGCGGCGCTCGGCGAAGAACTCGGCCAGCAGGCGCTCGACCTCGGCGCGCCGGCTGCCCACGTCCGCCTCGCGCCGGTTCCTGCCACGCGAGATGACCGTTCCGTCACGCACGACGACGGCGCCGATCGGGACGTCGCCGTGCCCCGCCGCCGCGCGCGCCTCGGCGAGCGCCCCGTCCATGTGGCGCTCGTCGTCGGTGACGCGCGGGAGCGCGCCGTCCTCGGTCACGCCTCGCGCTCGAAGAGCGCCGCGATCCCCTGCCCCACGCCGATGCACGCCGTCGCGAGGCCGTAGCGGCCCCCGCGCCGCTCGAGCTCGCGCAGCAGCGTCCCGGCGAGGCGCGCGCCGGTCGCCCCGATGGGGTGTCCTATCGCGATCGCGCCGCCGTTCGGGTTCGTGCGGTCCTCCGGCATCCCGAGATCCCGCATCACCGGGATGACCTGCGCAGCGAACGCCTCGTTCAGCTCGATCGCGTCGCACTGGTCGGGCCAGATCCCCGTCCGCTGGACGAGCTTGCGCACCGCCGGGACCGGCCCGAGGCCCATGACGTCCGGATGGACGCCCGCGGTGGCCGACGCGACGACGCGCCCGAGCGGCGTGATCCCCATCCGCTCGGCGACCTCGCGCGCCGCGAGGGCGAGCGCGGCCGCGCCGTCGTTGATGCCTGACGAGTTGCCGGCGGTCACCGTGCCGCCCTCGCGGAACGCCGGCCTCAGCTTCGCGAGCTGCTCCACCGTCGTCCCCGGGCGCGGGTGCTCGTCCTCGACCACATCGCCGCTCGGGCAGTGGACGGTCACTATCTCGCCGCCGATGAAGCCGTCGGCCTTCGCTCTCGCGTAGCGCTCCTGCGAGCGCGCCGCGTAGGCGTCCTGCTCCTCGCGCGAGATCCCCTCGAGCACGCACACGTTCTCCGCGGTCTCGCCGAGCGAGATGGGGTGGTACCCGAGGTCCACCATGCGCGGGTTCACGAGGCGCCATCCGAGGACGGTGTCCACGAGCTCGCGCTCGCCGCGCGGGAACGCCTCGGACGGCTTCAGCATCACCCACGGCGCGCGCGACATGGACTCCACCCCACCGGCGACGACGACGTCCGCCTCGCCCAGGCGGATGCGTCGCGCCGCGTCGTTCACGGCCTCGAGGCCGCTGCCGCAGAGGCGGTTCACCGCGACGCCCGGCGTGTCCTTCGGCAGGCCCGCGAGCAGGGCGGCCATGCGCCCGACGTTGCGGTTGTCCTCGCCGGCCTGGTTCGACGCGCCGAGGACGACCTCGTCCACGTCCTCGCCCTTCACCCCCGCGCGCTCGAGGACCGATCGGATGACGTGCGCCGCGAGGTCGTCGGGCCGGACCTGGGCGAGCGCGCCGCCGAACCTGCCGAAGGGCGTGCGGACGTAGCCGATGACGACCGCGTCCCGTGCACGCATCAGCGGCCCTCGAAGGCGGCCGCGCGCTTCTCGAGGAAGGCGCGCACGCCCTCGGCGTAGTCGGCGGTGCGCCCGGCGCGGTCCTGGAGCTCGGCCTCGAGCTCGAGGAACGGCCCGAGGTCGCGCTCGAGCGCGGCGTTCATCCCTTCCTTCGTCAGCGCGTACGCCTCCGTCGCGCCCGCGGCGATCCCGCGCGCGAACGCGCGCCACCCCGCGGCGAACTCGCCGTCCGGCCAGACGCGGCCGACGAGGCCGATGCGCAGCGCCTCATCCGCGCCCACGGGCTCGCCGGTGAGGATCATGGCCATGGCCCGCCCCCAGCCGACGATGCGCGGAAGGAAGTACGCCGATGAGGCGTCCGGCACGAGACCGACCTTCCCCCACGCCGCGCGGAAGGCGGCGGAGGACGACGCGACGCGGAGGTCGCACGCGCAGACGACCCCCATGCCGGCGCCGGCGACGATGCCGTTCACGGCCGCGATGACCGGCTTGCGCATCGTTCGGATGGCGGTCACGAGCGGGTGGTACCGGCGGCGCAGCTCGTTCCCGAGGTGCAGGTCCTCGCCGCGCTCGAGCGCGGCGCGGCGGTCGCGGAGGTCCTGGCCGGCGGAGAAGGCGCGCCCGGCGCCGGTGAGCAAGACGGCGCGCACGCCGGCGTCCGTCGCGGCGCCGTCGAGGGCGTCCGCGAGCGCCGCGGTCGTCGCCTCGTCGAACGCGTTGAGGACGTCGGGGCGGTCGAGGGTGATGACCGCGAGCGCGCCGTCGCGCTCCGCGCGCACGGGCGCGCGCGTGACCGTCACCGACCCTTGAAGACGGGCTTGCGCTTGTTCACGAACGCGTCGACGCCTTCCTTCTTGTCCTCCGTCGCGAAGAGGAGGTAGAAGGCCTTGCGCTCGAACTCGAGCCCCGCGTCGAGGCCGCTGTTCAGGGCCAGGTCGATGGCCTCGGTCGCGAGCCGGACCGCGATGGGCGGCTTCTCCGCGATCGTCCGCGCGAGCGCCTTCGCGTCGTCGAGGTACGTGGACTGCGGGTACACGTGCGCGACGAGCCCGATGGCCTTCGCCTCGTCCGCCTTGATGCGCCGGCCGGTGAGGATGAGCTCCATCGCGACGTATTTCCCCACCGTGCGCGTCAGCCGCTGCGTCCCGCCCGCGCCCGGGATGATCCCGAGGTTCACCTCGGGCTGCCCGAACTGGGCGCTCTCGGACGCGACGATGATGTCGCACACCATCGCGAGCTCGCACCCGCCGCCGAGCGCGTAGCCGGACACCGCGGCGATGATCGGCGTGCGGATGCGGCGGATGCGCTCCCAGCGCGTCGTGAGATCCCGCTCGAGCATCGTCACCGGCGTCGCTTCGACGAAGGCCGTCTTGATGTCGGCGCCCGCGGCGAACGCCTTCTCGTTCCCGGTCACGACGATGCAGCGGATCCCGCCGTCGTCGCCGAGGGCCTCGAGCGCGCTCACGAGCTCGTCCATGAGCTCCTCGCTGAGCGCGTTCAGCACCTCGGGCCTGTTCAGCCGGACCACCGCGATGGGCGGCTCGCGCGTGACGACGACGGCGCTCAACTCTCGAAGCCCACCTTGTCCACGTAGCACCACGGCCGCTTCTCCCCCGGCTCGTGCGACCGGACGATCGGATGCTTCGTCGCGTGATGGCGCTTCGTCGCGTGCTCGTTCTTCGGGTCGTCGCAGCAGCCCGCGTTCCCGCACGTGAGGCAGAGGAGCGGGCGCGCCCAGTCATCGCCCGTGTCCAGGCACTCCCCGCAGCCGTCGGTCTCCGGGGCGATGCCTTCGGCGGTGTCCCCGAGGGGGGAGCGGAGCTCGTTCGCCACTAGCGCCCCTTGTAGTCCGGCTTGCGCTTCTCGGCGAAGGCCTTCACGCCTTCCTTGAAGTCCTCCGAGGCGAAGAGCCGGCCGACGGCCTGGTGCTCGTAGAGCATCGCGTTCGCGAACGGCATGCCGAGGCCGTGCACCGCGGCGAGCTTGATCTGCCCGCGCGCGAGCGTGGGCCCGCTGCCGTATTCGGCCGCCCAGGAGTGCGCGGTCGCGATGAGCTTGTCGGGAGCCACGACGTCATCGACGATCCCCATCTCCTTGGCCTGCGCCGGCGGGACGGGCCCCCCGAGCATCATGAGGTCGAACGCCTTCTGCCGGCCGATGAGGCGCGGCAGGCGCTGCGTCCCGCCGGTCCCCGGCAGCACCCCGAGCGTCACCTCGGGGAGGCCGATGTCGTACGTGCCCTCGGCCGCGACGCGCGCGTCGGCGCAGAGCGCGATCTCGAGCCCGCCGCCGAGGCAGTGCCCGTTGATGGCGGCGATGACGACCTTCGGCGTGCGCTCGAACTTGGACATGACCTCGTTCGCGTGGATGACGAAGGCGAACTGGAAGTCGGGGTCGGTGCTCGCGAGCATCTTCACGTCCGCGCCGGCCGAGAAGAACCGGTCGGAGGCGCTGCGCACGACGATCGCCTTCGCGGCGCCGTCGAAGCGGGCCTCGTCGATCGCCAGGGACAGGTCGTCGAGGAACGCCTTGTCGTAGGAGTTCGCGGGGGGCCGGTCGAGGATGATGTGGGCGACGTTCTCCCGCCGCTCGTAACGGACTGCGGGCATCAGCGGATCCTCCCCTGCACGGTCGGCGGAATGCTAGGACCATAGGCGCAGCACCGTAGGAGGTGACCCGTGGCGCAGATGCTGATCGGCGGCGAGCTCGTGGGAACACGGAGCGGGGCGACCATCAAGGTGCGCAACCCCGCGAGCTGGGAGGTCGTCGGCGAGGTGCCGCGCGGCGCCGGCGCGGACGTCGACGCCGCGGTCACCGCCGCCGCGAAGGCGCTGCCGGGCTGGGCGGCGACGCCGGGCACGAAGCGCGCGCGGCTCATGCACGAGGCCGCCCGGCGGATGCACGAGGCGGTCGACGAGGTCGCCAAGCTGCTCGCGCAGGAGCATGGCAAGCCGCTCGCGCACGCGAAGCTCGAAGCGGGCCGCGTCGCCGAGAACCTCGAGTACTTCGCGGGCCTCGCCGACAAGCTCCGCGGCGACTACATCCCGCTCGACGACCCGGCGAAGTTCGGCATCACGATGCGCCGCCCGGTCGGGGTCGTCGCCGCGATCACGCCGTGGAACTTCCCGCTCACGCTCTTCGCGAACAAGCTGTGCCCCGCGCTCGCCGCCGGCTGCACGGTGGTGCTGAAGCCGGCCTCCACCACGCCGCTCGCGACCCAGCGCGCGATCGAGGCCATCAGCGGCGCGGGGTTCCCCGCCGGCGTCATCAACACCGTGCACGGGAGCGGCTCGGAGATCGGCGACCTCCTCGTCTCGCACCCGCGCGTGAACAAGGTCGCGTTCACCGGGCAGACCGAGACGGGCAAGCGGATCATGGCCCTCGCGGCCAAGAACGTGACCCGCGTCACCCTCGAGCTCGGCGGCAGCGACCCGATGATCGTCGCCGACGACGCGGACATCCGGCGCGCGAGCGCCGCCGCCGCGATCGGCCGCTTCTTCAACGCCGGCCAGGCGTGCCTGGCGGTGAAGCGCATCTTCGTCTTCGAGAAGGTCGCCGAGGAGTTCATGACGAAGCTCGCCGAGCGCGCCCAGAAGGAGTGGAAGCTTGGCGACCAGTTCGCCGCCGACACGAAGATGGGCCCGCTCCACACCGAGCACCAGCGCGCGGAGGTCGAGAGCCAGGTCGCCGACGCCGTGAAGCGGGGCGCGCGCGTCCTCGCGGGCGGAGAACGCCCGAAGGGCGACGGGCTCGACCGCGGCTGGTACTACCCGGCGACCGTCCTCGCCGACGTGCCGTACGACTCCCGCGTCGCCACCGAGGAGGTGTTCGGGCCCGCGGTGCCCGTGTTCATCGTGAAGGACCTCGACGAGGCCATCGCGAAGGCGAACGCCACCGTGTACGGCCTCGGCTCGTCGATCTTCACCAAGGACATGGCCAAGGCCCGCCGAGCGGCCGAGCAGCTGGAGGCGGGGTACACCTGGGTGAACGACATCCAGGTCGCGTACGACCAGCTGCCGTTCGGGGGCACGAAGCAGTCCGGGTTCGGGAAGGAGCACGGGGTCGAGGCGCTCGAGGGGTACCTCGAGAAGAAGTCCGTCGTGCTCGCCAGCGGCTAAGGAGGGAGAGGACCGTGGGAGACGTGCGGGCGCTCATCGACGAGGCTCGCGGCCTGGGCCTGTTCCGCGCGCACGCGCCGTTCGAGGTCCACTGCGGCAACTGCCACATGCGCCTGGACCCGCGGGGCGATTGCCCGAGCTGCGGGATCATCGGCCGGCCGGAAGCGGACGTGGCGAAGCGCGCGCAGAGCGACGCGGCGGGGGCGGAGAAGCTGCTGCGGACGCAGATCGCGCGGCGGCGCGCGTACAAGCCGGTGAGGGCGGGGGCGCGGGAGGGCTAGCCCCGGACGGGCTCCGCGGCGAGGAACGCGTCGACCTCGCGGGCGAGCTCCTCGTCGGCGATCTCGACGATCTGGCCGTTCCGCTGCGACTGCGGTGACGCGAGGTACGCGACGACCCGCGCGGGCTCGCGCGGGTCGCGCAGCTTCCCCTGCCGCTGCAGCCCCCGGTACTCCTCGACGAGCGGGAAATCCTCCGGCGACGCGCGCCGGATGCGCTCCTGCATCGGCGTGTCCATGTCGCCGGGGTAGAAGGCGCACGCCGTGACGCCCGTCTCCTCGAGCTCGAGCGCGAGCGCGCGCGTGAGGTGGTCCACCGCCGCCTTCGAGGCGTTGTAGGCCGTGTATCCGGGGCGGGCCCGCCGCGCGGCGCTCGAGGAGATGTTCACGACGCGGCCGTAGCCGCGCTCGATCATCCCCGGGACGACGGCGCGCGCGCAGAGGTACACGCCGCCGACGTTCACGGCGATGTGGCGCAGCCAGGCCGTCGCGTCGGTGCGCGCGAGCGGGGCGAGGGGCTCCACGACGCCGGCGTTGTTCACGAGGATCGTGGCCGGGCCGACCCACCGCTCCGTGCTGAGGACGAGCTCCTGCACCTGGCGCTCGTCCGACACGTCGGCCGCGTACGCGAGCGCCTTCCCGCCCTTCGCCCGGATGGCGGCGACGACGTCGTCGAGCTGGGGGGCGTTCCGCGAGCAGATGACGACGTTCGCGCCGGCGGCGGCCATGACCTCGGCCGCGGCGCGGCCGAGCCCGCGCGCGCCGCCGGTGACGATGGCGGTCTGCCCCTCGAGCGGCCTCACGCCCGCACCGCCATCCGCGCGGCGAGCGACGTCGCGAGCCGGTCGATGTCGGCCTCGGTGTGCAGCGCCCAGAACGAGAGGCGCATCCCGTCGGGCACGAGGCCGCGCTCGGCGAGGTGCTTCACCACGACGCGGTCGTCGGACCACATGCGCGCCACGATACCGGCCGCGTCGCCGCCCCTCGGCACGATGACGACGATGCCCGTGGGCGCGTCGACGCGCGAGCGCAGGTCGACGGGAAGCCCGCGGAGCCGGCCGACGAGGCGCGCGCGCAGCGCGCGGATCCGCTCCCCCACCCGCGCGCCGAGCGCGCGGTGGACGGCGAGCGCCTGGCGCACGCCGACGAACGCCGGCGCGTCGATGGTGCCGGTCTCGAACCGCGTGGCGTCGGGCTGCAGCTCGTAGCCCTCGTCGATGTCGAACGCGATCTGCGACCGCCAGCCGAGCCGCTCCGCGCCGAAGAGGTCCGGCTCGCGCACCCACACCGCGCCGGTGGCGAGCGGCCCGTGGAGCCACTTGTGCCCGAGCATGACGACGGCGTCGGCCGCGAGGTCGCGCACGTCGACGGCGACCTGCCCGAGGGCCTGCGCCGCGTCGACGATCGAGACCGCGCCGGCGTCGCGCGCGAGGGCGCACGCCTCGCGCACCGGCAGCACGTTGCCGCTCTTGCACGAGACGAGCGACATGAGGAGCGCGCGCGCCCCGTCCCGCAGCGCGGCGCGCACGCCGTCGAGCAGCGCGTCGTCGGAGTCGTGCCGCAGGATGCGCAGCCGATCGCCGCGCTCGCGGCGGCGGTGGACCGGCATGAGCGCCGAGCCGTGCTCCTCGGCCGTCGTCACGATGAGCGATCCCGCCGGGATGCGCAGGCCGAGCGCGAGGGTGTTCAGGCCCTCGGTGGCCGAGGTCATGAGCGCGACGCGCGACGCGCCGCCGGGGTCGCCGACGAACGACGCGATGTCGCGGCGCGCGTCGGCGAGCCAGCTGTTGTACGCGTCGTATCCCACGTGCCCGAACATCCCCACCTCGTTCAGCCAGGTCCGGGCGCGCTCGGCGGCGCGCTGCGCGGCGGGGAACGTCGGGCCGCTGCCGGCGACGTTGCAGTACAGCGCGCCCGGCGCGAGCGCCTGCAGCGCGCGGTCGCTCGTATCGGGCCGCTCCTCGATGAGGTCCGGCGGCGCGTCGCTCATGCCGTGGCGATCCCTCGGATCGCCAGGCCCGCGGCGAACAGGGCGGTGAGCCCGAGCGTGAGCGCGGTCCGGCGCGGCGAGCCCTGGCGCGCCATCGTCGCGGCGAGCGGGATCGCGACGACGAGCGCGAGGCCGTAGAGGATGTGCTGCCAGTCGGGCAGCCCGCGCGCCGTCGCCGAAACGACGCCGAGCAGGCCCTGCGCGACGATCGCGATCTCGGCGATGACGAGCGCGCCGCGGAACGACGGCGTCGGGCCCGAGGCGAAGCCGAGCGCGATCCCCCACAGGCCGAGCGCGGTCAGATACAGGACGAGCGCGAACGCCATGCGCGTGTGCAGGTCGACCACGTCGATGGTCGAAGCGTACCCGCACCGATAGGCTGCCCGGCGTGCGCGTCGCGTACCAGGGCGTCCCGGGCGCGTTCTCCGAGGCCGCTGTGGCGTCGCTCTTCCCGGAGTGCGAGGCGCTGCCGCGCGAGACGTTCGCCGACGTCTTCGACGCTCTCGAAGGCGGCGCGGCGCAGGCCGCCGTCGTGCCCGTGGAGAACAGCCAGGCCGGCGCGGTCGTCGACGTCTACGACCTCCTGCGCCGGCACCGCGACGCGCTCATCGTCGCCGAGGCGAAGGTGCGCGTGCGCCATCACCTCCTCGGCGTCCCGGGCGCGCGCCTCGAGGACGTGCGCACGGCACGCTCGCACCCCCAGGCGCTCGCGCAGTCCGCGGAGTGGCTGCGCGATCGCGGGATCCGCTCCGCCGTCGCGTTCGACACGGCCGGCGCCGCCGCCGAGGTCGCGCAGCTCGGCGACGCGAGCGTCGCCGCGGTCGCGAGCGCGCGAGCGGCCGAGCGGTACGGCCTGGCTGTCCTCGCGCGGTCGATCGAGACGGCCGCGGACAACATGACGCGCTTCTTCGCGCTCGCGCGCTCCGCCGACGTCGCCGCGCGGATCCCCGCGGCGCTGCGCTCCGGACCTCCGAAGACGAGCCTCGCGTACGCCACGGCGAACCTGCCCGGCGCGCTCGTACGGTCGCTGCAGCCGTTCGCCACGGCGGGCCTGCAGCTGACGAAGATCGAGTCGCGGCCGAGCCGCGAGCAGGCCTGGGACTACGTCTTCTACCTCGACTTCGAGGGCGACCCCGCGTCGTCGCCGGCGACCGAGGCGCTCGCGCTCATGCGCACCGCCTGCGCGTGGGTGCACGTGCTCGGGACGTACCCCGCGGCCACGACGGTGCTCGAGCCCGACGCCTAGCGCGGGACGCGGCTCGCTCTGAGGAGCCGCCCGATGCCCAACGACCGGCCGATGCGCGCGCTCCCCGTCGTCGATCCGAACGCTGGAATGCGCCATGCGAGCGAGGACGACCTCGAGCGTGCGCGCGCCCTCCTCGCGGCGTCGATGCGCCTCGAGTCGGTCGAGTGCCTCGAGAGCGGACCGCGCGCCGAGGAGTGCGCGCGCCGGGCGATCGACGAGCGGTACGACGCCGTGGTCGTCGCCGGGGGCGACGG
>Ga0194121_10002533_pt1 | contig 28931 bp, 42 predicted proteins | sample TA2MahCa50mmetaG_FD_148609 | JGI IMG/M metagenome (GOLD analysis project Ga0194121, IMG submission 148609) | Freshwater microbial communities from Lake Tanganyika, Tanzania - TA2015020 Mahale Deep Cast 50m | ecosystem: Environmental > Aquatic > Freshwater > Lake | place: Tanzania: Lake...
GCTACGGTGACGGAAACTATAACGTATACATAAAGAAAAATCATGAGGGACGTGTAATGGAAGCTAGGATCGTTTTCATTACACACGAAGAAGAATAATAACCAAAAGAAAAATCTGCAAAAAAAAACAAAGTGGTAAAAATGACTAGTGAAATAATAGTATATTCTAATTCTGCTAACTTTGACATCAAAGTTTACGGCAATACAGAGCTTAAGCAAATCTTAGGTTCTATGAAAACATTAGTTAATGATGCGACATTTCAATTAAATGAGGAGGGTTTAACTTTTAGAGGAATGGATCCATCTCATGTCGCTTTAATAGATGTAAAGATGTTTAACACCAGTTTTGAAAAATGGGATGTAAAGACGCCAGGCTTGTTATCTGTTAGAGTCGAGGAATTATACAAGATAGTTAAAGGTCTTGATAAAAAAGATACTATACAGCTAACCTTTAATGATGATGTGCTAACGATTAGCACACGACAAAGTAAAACGCAATTAAAAACGCTTGATCATTCTAATACAGACATACCAGTGCCAAAAATTCCATATAACACAACTATAACATTAAGCTTTAATGATTTTATTAAAGCCTTAAAACAGATCGAAATAATTTCAGAGTATGTGACTTTTGAGGCCGATAGTAATTTCTTTAAAGTATCTGGCAAGGGTGACAACGGATCGAATGAAAGGACCTTTGAACGCGGAATGGATGAAATATCAGACTTAAGAACGGTTGAAAAAAGTACATCAAAGTACAGCTTAGAATACTTAATGCCATTTTTAAAAGCCATTAAGCCTGGCGTAATAACTGTTGAATATGCTACAGACAAGCCGTTAAAATTAACCGTAAAACTTGACAATAATAGCATTATAGAATTTTATCTAGCGCCAAGGATAGAAGGATAGAAGAATTTTTTTTAAAAGAAGGAATAGAAGAATATGCAAAAAAAAGAAGGAATAGAAGAATATGCAAAAAAAAGAAGGAATAGAAGAATATGCAAAAAAAAGAAGGAATAGAAGAATATGCAAAAAAAAGAAGGAATAGAAGAAAAAAAATGAAAGTGGTAAAAATGAACTATTGTATAAGATGCCAAAGAAAAATAAATAATCCGTTAAGTGTTCACATCTATATACATCATAAATTTGATCCTGGTGTTATCTGTAAAAATGGCATCTGGTCATTTATTGAGTTGATTGAAAAATGAAAAAATACAAAAGCAAAGATAATTATTTTTGTGAAAAATGCTGGAAAACTTATACTGAATATTGGGATGGTATAACATTCTACGGTATTAAAACAAAAAGATATGGCTTTTGTGATTGTGGGGGGAAATTACTACTTGATTGAAAAATTCTTTTTTATATTTGCAGAAAAAAAAATAAAGTGGTAAAAATGATAACAACGGAACAACAAAAAGAAGCATTAAAGTATCTTTTCGATCAAAGAAAAGAACTAAGGGCTAGGCGTAGACAAGAAAAAAAACAAAGTGGTAAAAATGAATAGAAAAAAAGACTCAAAACAATATCAAGAAATGGTAAATGATCGTTTATACAGCATTGAAAGAGATAATAACCGATTTTTCAAAGTTGTAAAACATTATTTGCATGGTTGGGATATTTTTCAGATAATAGAAAATAAAGATCACTGGGTTTTTAGTGGCCAAACATTAGAAAACGTGCATACTTATCTTTGTGTTATCTATAACTTTCTGCAAACTGAAAGATTAGCACAACCAGACTTAAAGTTTTGTGACAAGTGCAACAACGTAAAACACCCAGGCGAGTGTTTTAACAAGCTACAAACAAACAGGATTTATCTAAAATGATCCCACTTAATGCTTACATACAAGAAAAATACAATCAAGTTCTATCTCAAAAAATAAACGATGATATAGAATTTTTAAAAGACTTTTTCTTTACAAGCCTGGTGAATTGTTGGAATACTGATGAAAAAAACAACTTAATACTTTATGAAGTTAATTCAGAAATAGCTTTATCACATCAAGGAATTAAACGATTAATTAGAAAAGGTTTTAAAATTTTTTCAGTTAGAGCCATTGAACAAAACATAATGCGGATAATATTTGTTAAGAGGATTAACTAAATGACAATAATAAAAATTCTGTGCGATTATTGTGGAAAAGAATTTGAATATACCGACATACAAACAGGAATCATAAGAAGTGATGGTAATGACAAAGATATTTGCCAAGAATGCCAGGATAAACAGGATCAAAGTGAGGCAAAACAAGTCATTGAAGATATATTTAACAGTCTAAGTGGTAAAAATGACTAGCGAAAAAACGAAGAAATAGAAGAATTTTTTTTTAAAGAAGAAATAGAAGAATTTTTTTTAAAGAAGAAATGGAAGAATCTAGAAGAAAATAGGGGGTGAAATAATGGAACCATTAAGCGTTGTCTTGGTAGTACTAACAAACATAATATCAGCAGCAATAGGATTTTACTTTGGCGTAAGATATGCCAGGAGTAAGGCATGACTAAGAAAAAATTAACTGGTAGTGAGTTTTTTGTAAAGTGCCCTAATGATGACCATATTTTCAAGACTGGAAAAAAAGAACCTCAATGCTGGAAGTGCGGAAAAGAACTGGATGCTGAGAAATGCAGGATCTAAACGATATTTTATTTTCAATCCTTAGATCCGAGTATTTCAAATATTTTTTAATTTTTAGCGTTTTTGCTTTTGCCTTTTACAAGTTTGTATATCCGCCAGCGTACAAACTATTGCAGAGTTTTAAAAGGCAAAAATATGAGTACACGCCTAAACTAGTACACGACAAAAAAGAGACGCATAGTTATTGGTGTTATATCCAAAAATGTGAACTGTGTGATGGAACTGTAAATAATCATTATAAAAATTGCTGGTGTGATTGCCATGAATGAAAGAACGAGTTAAAAACTGGTGGTTGACACTAGATCCAAAATACAAGGTTTATTTTTAATTATCTTAGTAGATAACGGATCATCGCTTTGCAAGGAATTAGTAGCTCCCCGTTATACTAAGAAAATACTAAACTAATATTAGTTGTGGTTATGTGGTGTCTCATGCTTTAAATCGTGCTCTATTTCCCGTGCTCGTTCAATAGGCATCAATCTTACCCTAAAATATTTGATTTCATCTCTTAACGCTGACTTTGTGGGATGTTCACTAAAATCATCTTCCTGGTAGTATGATTGGAGTCTATGGCGTAGAACGTCTGAAACACCTACATACAATCTGTTATACATCTCGTCAAAAAACTCATAGACACCAGAAGTATTTGGAACCATTGCAACATAATCTTTGGTAAAGGGTTTAATTCCTTGAACTGAATGTTGTTGAAATGACCTGCCAAAATCAAAATTAAACAAGCTTGGCTGCTGTCTTGGCTGTTGCATCATAGGCATAAACATAGCAGGTTGCCTTTGCTGTTTTCGTTCAGGATGAAACAAGGGCTCATTAAACACATCACCAATACCGATGTCATCCAATCCAAACAAGTCACCTGATCCTGGCCTTCCATCAAACATGTCAAAAACAACTTCTTTTTTTCTTGATTTTTTAGACGGACCAAAAAAGTCTATATTAAAACCAAAAATGTCTTTCATCAGTAAAATTCACCAAACGAAAAGTCAAACGGTTCGTTTGATTTTTTATGTTTCATCTTTTTTTTTGACGGCTTTATTGCAGAGTCCATTGCTTTTGACATCATGCCTAGTGCACCAAAGGCAAGCGCACCAGTAAGGCCAACATTTAACACGTTTGAAATATCGTCTGAATCAAAGCTCATCAAGATACCCCGACTTTAGTTTTATTTTCCTTGATATGCCTATTAGTTCGTCTGAAAAGCCACTTTTGCCTTTTACTGGTTTGGTTATGTCTACTGGCATATACTAATTGCATTAGTATCATAATTAAGGTTTTTTCTTGTAAAAGAATCTTAAATATGATATTAGACCTAACTGTTCTACCTGCTCTACTGCCCAAATAGAATACATGTGTAGCATATAGCCATGTGTAAGATCATTGGCTGCACTTGTAGTTATAGCAAGCTCCTTATAAAATAAATCAAAAAACTCCTTCGATTGTATTGTTTCAGGCTGTGTTATTATGATGATTACAGACTCGGTTAGTTTTTCTACACCACGTTCAATATTTGCTGCTGGATCCTGAGCCTTTGGATCTGCCATTACCGTACCAAGATCAATGTTCTCAGACACTAAATAATCAGTCAGTGATTCTTTATCTTCTGTAAACTGCATGTTGCCAGCCTCGATAAAAAAGATGTAAAATCCTAACAGCGATAATAACAAAAGCGGTTCAAAAAACAAAAATGCACCTATCTTTCCCTTTGCTATCTTTACTATCTGACGGTTCCATATATCGCCAAACCTACCCAGCTTGTTTTTTCTGCCAAGATATAATAGCAGTAATGACAGTGCAGAAATTAATCCAAAACTGCCAAGCCAGGATGTTGTTACAAATGTATAGAAAAATACTCTTATTGGTAGAAAGATAATGGTAAAAACGCCAAATACTATGGACTTTTCCTTGATGTCCTGTCTTTTTTCTGCTGAGATTAACAAATTATCTTGCAGAAGGGCTATGAATTGTTCTATTATCTATGAGGAATTTATCTTTAGATTGTAGTTTTGCGTCTGCAAGCCATTGTTTGTATTTATACCAAGCTGAGGATTTTGGATCATGTTCTGTTGGTGTCTGGTATATCTTTACAATGTTATTCAAGTCTGACTTGCAGCCACCTTGTAGATGCTGCATAACAGAACCAAGTAATACAATCCACTTTTCAGCCGTTATGATTGCATTATAACATCTAAGCCTGTCAACATAAATGTCCTTGCCAAACACAAGTGTATTGTTTTGTTTTTGTTTTGAGCCATCAATAAGATAATATGGTAATTTGGTTGATATTGTAATTAATTTTATCCTGTCTCTTATATCTGCTGGTGGATCAATCCAGGTCACTGGTTTTTCATATCTGTATGCGTTTAAATGATTTTTATAATTTGGATTCTCTCTTTGTAATATCCCATCCTTGAAAACAAAATCACCTGAGATCCTTTTGTTTGAAGTGTCTGGGAATAATAATAAAATTTCTTTATAAGTTGGGCAATCGGTTTTCATTTCTGCCTTAATCAAGGCAAGACATGTTCTATCTAATGCAATACCAATATCCTCAATGTTTTTTCTAGCCTCCACATTTGGAATCAGAAAAAAGACGATGACACACACAAATAGTAATAAAATCCTGTATTGCATATATTCACCTTACTTACTAATAATATACTAATTGTTAAAGTTTTAGTATATTACATCTCCTGACATCTTCTTTTTCTTCTTACCACCCATGCCAGGCAAATCTAAGTTGATTTTACTGGCTACACCATAATCATATTTCTTTTTCATCTTTTGCATTATTTCACCCCCGTTCTATCTCAACTTCATAACCGTCTTGACGTTTTGACCTTGCATAGTTTAATGCAAGACTCTTGCTTTTGATTACTCGCTGATCCAAAATACCATCCTTTAGAAACGATACGATGTAAACGCCTGTTCTTTTTGTAAGCTTTTGTTTTCCAAATACCATAGAATCAAGGTCTAGGTTAGGTATCCCTATGTTAAAGAAGCTCATCGTCTTAACTTTGCCTTTAGTTTTCTAAAACCCTCAACAGCCTTGTCATAGTTGGTCCTTGATGATTCATACTGATAGTCCTCAAATGCTTCAATGTTTTTTTCTCTTGCATACTGGTATGCTTCTTTTTTTGATGGTGCATTAATGTCAACCAGCTTGCCACTTGGATCCTTTACTGCATAAACTCCAGGTGCAGCTTGCCTTACCTTGTATCGTCTTTCCTCTGGTAGTAAATACGGTGACTGTTTTTGTTTTTTCTGTCTTGGATAAAACGCAGATGTTTTAATATCGTTTCGTATATTGGCTGAAATAGAATCTGCATCAGGAATACCAATACTGCCAAGGTCAAACATGTCAGCTTGTCTTGTTCCATATGATGGCTGAGATGGCAGGCCAACAGAACCGAACATGTCGCCACCAAACATGTCGCTTCTTGGAATCCTTCCACGAAATACAGGCTTGCCATATTTTAGCCTTACAAGTTTGTTAGATCCAGGGTATCTTGGATCCTCGGTGTAGAATTTTTTACCTTTCCTGTATATCTTGCCTTTTCTTGGCTGGCTTGAGCCAAACAAATCTACAGAACCAACATCGTCAACTGCGCCATAACCAATATCCCCCAAGGCAAACGGCTCGCCTGTTCTTTTACGTGCCTTTTGTGACGGAAACATGTCATCCATTGTGGGTATGCCTGTATTGCCTATAGAAAACATGTCATCAGACATTATATACTAATTGACACAAAGGATAATTAAGCATTTATGAATGGGTTGTCAAAATCATAGCCACATTGCTGGCATTTATGGCCATTGCCTTTAAAAACATGCTTGCCAAATTTTTCGTTAGGGCAGATCAACTAAACACATCCGATGTATTGTTAACAATATGGGCAGATGTTATTATTGATTTTCATCTGTTGCATTTTTCTTGGCTCTCCAAATCACAATTGCAGAAACAAATCTTGCACTATCCGCTTTATGACCAGTCATAGGATCAATGAATCGTATCCTATGTGGCCAAGTATAGACCTCTGCCTTGTCCTTGATGTAATCCTTCCAATACGCTGTTGTTTCATCCTTCATTATTAGTGCCGTCACAGTTATGTTGTTTTTTTCATGCTCAAGCCAGCATTTTTGAACCCACTTACCAATCTGTGAGTATGGGGGATTACACCAAGACTCCTTATCCCAAGTTTGTTTTAACCCATCTGTCTTTTCAGTGATAAAAGACATACATTTGGCATTCTCTGGCGTGGCACAGACATCTAGTATAGGTCTGACTTTGTATAGTCCACATATGGTATCAAAGATGTCTCTTGGCGTACCCCAGTAATCAGACTGTCTAGGAGAAGGGGTACGGGATTTATCTCCGCCATCTCTGCCATCTACGCCACCTTGATTTTGTTCGTAAATTTGGTCATTTTCTGGCAGAGATACCAACCAATCACCACTGTCATCTCTGCCACTATCTCTGCCAGAAAAACTGTCAATTTTGGCAGACATAGTATCTCTGCCACCAGTTTTTATCTCTGCCAGTTTTGGTTCTTTTTGTTCGTAAATTTGGTCTGGCTGAGATGGCGTAGGTGGCTGAGATACTTTCGCTACCTCTTGGGTAGAACCCAATTTGTTAATTTTAATAACATGATTACCTCTTGGAAACCTGCCCTCACGACCATTATACTGATAAATTGATATGTCAATACCCACAGTCTTGAAAGAATTGCGTAAGGACTGTACTTGATACTTGATCTTGTTTGGTGCTTTTGGAAACTTGTTATACTTTGATTTTATATCAATGCCTTCATTCTCTGCTTGGGCAACAAGTAATCTGTGAAACTTTGATACGGTATCCTCATATGGTGTCTGATTTTCCATTATCTTTTGGACCAGCCCAAACAAAGGAAAGTTGTTTATTGCCTCAAGGCTCAACTGTTCAAGCCTATCCTTGTATTTTTCTATAAACTCCATTGGCTTGTTACCAAGACCTTGTGATATGGTTTCACCCCATACTGCAAAGTCAGACATCCTCGGCTTGAATTTTATCTGTTGTTTTACCATGCCATAATTACGCAAGGCATATGATAGAATATTACAAATTTGGCCTAACAAAAATGGCAAAAGCTTGTCTATCTCTTGGTTAAACTCCTCAAGTGTAAGACGTTCCTCCTCATTGATTGGGTTTGTTTCATAGAATATTGCTCTTGAAATAAAATCTGTATTGTCTATGGTTGGTGCAATGCCGTTTAGGACTATCTTTCTTGTATAGTTTAGTATTATTTCATCAGTATCTTTGTATAATGCACGTTTGGAATTACCGTCACCAGTAATTGCCCTGCAAAAAGTATCCGATACTTCCTGACTGAAACTTGAGACATTATCATACGCTGCAACATATCTATGATAAAGCTGTAAGACGAGATCATCAATGCTCTTTGAGATATTCAAGCTAAGCTGGTTTGAAGGATCAATTATCTTTTTTATCGTCTTTGTTATTGTTGTCTTGATTGAGCCGTATTCGCCAGTTATTACCATTATAGGCATCGGATATTTTTCTATAAACATTGAAATCAGATGTATCTTGAAAATGAACCTGTCTGATTTTTTTATCCTTAACAAATCACATAATTTTTCAAGTGCATCAAAATCACACGGGCTTGGCATAACCTGAGCTGACTGGTGCTGCTTGCGGTCAAATGTAGGTGTTGTCTCATCAAGGTCTGTTAACTTGTAACCATCCTCATCTATTCGTATAGCCTTCCAGTCCTTCCAGGCAAGGTCATACCATATTACTCTGTCAACCATTGCAACACGATTATAGATTGTCTCTGTAGCAGAATCCTCAAACATCGCCTTTGCTACTAATCTGTTTAATGCACTCTTGTAAGACTCTGTACCAAAAATCTCACCATGTGCCTTGTCATATTCATGCTTTAACCACATTTCTGCACGAAAAGATCCTAGATTTAATGATTCTATATGGTTGTTAGTCTGAATAATTCCAAACACAAGCGAGCTATCAGAATCAGCTACAACTAGCTTTCTTATCTCCCTTTTTGCAAAGTTGTATAGCTGTTTTGTTACCCTGTCATTTTCCTTGTTCTCATCCTTACCGTCAAGATGTGCTTTGGTAACATGAACTGAACCTTTCCATGCTTCTGGTAGTTCCAATCAAACCATCTCCCATCTGATACGTTCCTCATCAATGAATCCATTAATGATGTAAGCTGGTCTTTGTGTTTTAAGAAACTTAATTATGGCCTGGCTCATCAATCTCTTAAACATGTGTTTCTTTGCAGGCAAGAAATTCCAAACTGGTTCAAGAGTCTGTAATGGGATCTGTGCAACTTGTTTGTGTGAAAAATTATAATAAAACAGGTTGTAAAAATACTCTCCTGATGAACCACTTTGTTTGTATTTTGTAAAATGTTCAACTATCTTATCAACAATGGCAGAGTCTGTATAGACAACTTCCTGTGTCATTCTGAATGCCTCCTTTTCATATGCCGTACAAGCGCAGACTCATCCTTGAAATACATCTCATGCGACTTACAAAAGTATTGTAAGATACTCACCGTGCAACCACCTTGATTAGTTTCTGTTGATTCCTCCGATTCTTCCAATAGGCTGTCAGTGATTGTGCATAACAAAAAACGGAACAATATTTCTGGTTCTTTATCCCAATAAACACCCTGGAACAAATCATACATTTCTTTGGCTTGTTTGCAGGCTTGTGAGTAAGCCAGTGAAATCTCTGGTTACATTTTACTGAACAAAACTTTGGCCTGCGTTTTATTTTTTCACGATCAATTAACGGCAAACCACACATCATGCAGTTCTCATGTTGTATGGTTCTTCTCTTCTTGTCGTAATATTTCCAGTGAGCAAGCTTTTCCTTCCTTATGTAATATGCTTTCTTGTAGCGTTCTAACTCACGCTTTCTAACACATTCAGGGCAAAATCTTTTTTCATTATTCCAACCATGTAAAGTAATCTGATTGTTACATTCTAGTGTTTCACATTTTACAACATCACAATGTACTACGTGGTTTGTCAATTCAAACGTTCCTCTTGATATGCTTGCCTGTAGTTTTTAATAACATAGCCAACCCATACGGAATTAAAATTAAAGAAAAAATCAGCAAATCTTTGAACTGCTGCAACCTCATCCTTTGAGATTCTAGCCTTTTTGTTTTTAGCAGCAGTCTTGAGTTGTTCAAAATGCGTGATGCCATTTTTGTCAGTCCACCAAAGATCCAGTTTCGGGTTAAACTTGAGTGATTTGAGCCAGCCATTTGATATTTTAGAACCTCGAAACCTTCCTCCAATGATAGCCCGTTCTGTTCTGCGAAGGTATGCAAGTCGTTGAATCTCCCTATTGCGCCCAATGACATAGTTACTCACCATAATGGTTATCCCCCCACGGGCAATTCTCAGAGGCTATCCAATGATATGAAAATACGGGGGGATAACTCATAACAAACACCTAGGAAATGTGTCTATAAGAGAGGCACATCATAAAGTTTTAACCCCGTCTTGCCGAGTAAAATTGCACAAATGTTTTGTATAATGCGAGTGTAACTATTTTCAGTTCCTTTTGGTCATTCTTATCAACCACTATTTTTTTTGCGATGCTTTCTGCTTGTGGCCACAACTCGTCAAACATTTTTGTATATGGTGAATCAAAAACTGACTCTGATTTTACAGGTACTTCAAGATGTGTTTTTGTAGCAGGTGGGTTTGATGCCATAATGACTTGCTTTTCAAAACAATCCTGGTTAGAACATACAATACTTAGATTGTTTATTTTTTTATAATAAATTGGATCGCCTGCAAACCACCTGTGATTTGTAGGATCCAGCTTGCACTTGCCGTCATACTTGGCATTCATGGTTTCAAGAGTCTGTGCCATTAATCAGATCCCTTTTCCTTTTTTGAAAATACAACAAAACATCATTATGATATTCAAGCTCAATTAACAAGCCTTTCATTCGTTCCTTTTGCTGTCTGATTATATCATCAGTTGAAATAATCTGTCCTATTACATTGCGTTCTAGGGTTAACTGGCTCATGCAGCAATCTCCAACGGTCTTATCTTTGCATTTACTTGGTAATACTTGATCATATCGCCTTCAATAAGATCCTCCTTTTCCCAACAGTAACGGCACAAGTGTAGCATTTCATCACCGTTTGTATAGGTCACTAGCATCTCAGATTCGTTCTTGCATCGCTTTACGTCACATTTCATTTGTCTGACTTCTCCAATAGATTCTTTACAGCAAATTCTACAACCTGAGACGGATTATCAAATACAGGATTTTGTTTTACAAATTGTTCTAGTTTATCAACAAGATAATTTCTGATATTTACTTTAGTCCATCCATCTCTTTTTTGCTCTGTAATTTGTTCCATTAATGGACTAAGTATTTAGTATAGTATATAAGTATTTTGAAAAAAAAACAAACAATTAAACATAATATCAAATATGTTTGGGAATTACCAGATGGTTAGGCTTTATTCAAATCCTCAAGCATCTTTACCCTAGCCTTTAATTCCAAGATTTCCTGTTTAGAGTCATTTTGGTTTAATAACTGAGACTCTAACTTGTCACTTTTTTCCTTATACCTTTGCTCATCTGATATAGTAAGCCTAGGTATGGCATTTGAATACATCTCTGCCATCTCCTTTTCAGGCGTTTCATAATATACCATAAGATATTTTTCATGGCCTAAGATGGCATGGGCAAACTCGTCTGACTCTGTTTCTGGTATCCTTGAATTTGATATGTTGGTTTCAGTAAACTTGCGGAACTTGTGGATCCTTACATGGTAGAACTTGCCGTTTAATGTCTTTTGGGTAAGGCCTGTTTTTTTACGCAGTCTCATAATGTAACTAGCAACCGTGCTATAGACCATCGGAAAAACCCGTTCATGTGGCTCTTTTGATTTGCATATTTCCTTTAATAGTCTGGTTGCCTCTGGCGTAACAAATGTAATCCTCTCAATGCCGTTTTTACCTGCAATCTCTGCACGTATTGTTATCTTTACTGGATTGGAATTAAAATCAACATCAGAGACTAGGATCTGCAATACCTCGCCTATCCTTGCACCACTAGATGCCAGAACAAGCCATAATGCCTTGTAAACATCATTTGATTTTTCATACATCAATCTTATTTTATCACGATCCATTGGCACTGGTCTTTGCCTTAGCTGTTTTGGAAACTTGATGTATTCCTTTAGCTGATCGTCATCTAGTTTACCACCACTGTATTTTATCCATTGCTTGATAAAAGGCCAGTAAACATCACATATAGTCTTTGGGCTCTTGGATGCCTTCCAGTGCTGGATTAGTTCAGACAGCAAAAGGTACTTGTCGTTGTTGTTACTTTGCATCAACTCAAGTACGGCTTTTTCATTTATCTTTCTGTGTTGTAGAAATTTATCCCAGGCATCAAAACTATTTTGTATGACGCTTTGAGTTTTTTTGTTATCAAACCTTTTAAGGAAAGATTCCCTTGTTCTCTCAATAACAACTGACATTCCATCAAAAATTAAGGTCAAGGCCAAACTCACCAGAACCAAAAGGATCAGTTTTTCTTTTCTTATATCTTCGCCAGCCTTTTTTTAATTTACCACCAAAAATATCTGTGCCAAACACATTAAACCCACCAGCTTCTGAAATCGCTTTTGACTCCTTGAAATACTGAACGTCAGCTCTTTCAAGTCCTGACTCTGTGAAGAATCCAAAGATGCCACCCTTTCTTGGTCCAGGTGCAAACGGATCGTAAATGTTGATGTCACGGTACAACTCAAAGCGTGAACGCCCACGTGGTAGGCCACGCCCAAAATCTCCTATTCCTGGTATTCCGATAAACGGTAGAAATATGTTTCCGTCTGCCTTGGATCCAAACGGCTCGCTTGGTGTTTTAGGTGGCATGAATGGATCAAATGGTACATCAACTATGTTGTCAGTTGTTGTTTTTTGTGTAGTACGTTGTTGCTGGCCAGTACGTTGTTGCTGGCCAACATCCAACAAATCATCTTGTTTTGTATCAAAAACAGTATCAGTCGTTTCATCATCCTTTTCTTTGCCTTCGGTTATATTATCAAAACTTGGTAGTATGTCAAGACCTAGATTATCAATTGGTCTTTCAGTTTGCTTTGGTATTGCAAATTCAAAATCAAAAACATCTTTTGTACCACGAATATCAGGTGATTGTATTGGCGTAAACACATCAATAAAGTCACTGGGCTTTGAAGTTTCAAGTACAGGTGGCTGTGACTCTGGTGGATATTTTATTGTTTGAAATAGTGACTGGCCTCCTTTCAAACCTTCCTTGCCTACAGTAAACGGCAGAGAACCAAAAAAGTCCTCCTTGCCCTTCATTGTCGTTTCTAGGTCTTTTGTCACAGCTTCAATCAAGTCATCACGTTTTGTTTCCGTTACAGTCTTGCTTTTTGGTCCTGTCATTGTTGACTCAAACGGCCTTCCAGGTTTGTATTTTATGATGTCAGTTCCAAACGGACTTGCCTTACCCTCAATACGTACCATCTTTTCTAGTTCAGTAGTAAAACTTGATGTAGGTCTTTTGCCGACCTGAATTTTTTTGCCACCTATTTTGACTGTCTTTTCAGGCGTGAACGGCTCAAACACAGCCTTGACATTTTTGCTTGATGAAAACAATACATCAGAAACACCAAAACCTTTTGTCTCAGTTAGTGCAATGTCTTGTACTGGCTTGATTGGTGGTTTTTCTGCAAGCGTTGTTTTCCCAAATAAGAACCTACCAAGCTTTTTTGGATTCTTCTCCAACTGTTCCTGTGTGAATACTCGCAACCTTCCAACTTCACCTAATCCACCTTTCTCAACCTGCTCTGTTACCTTGCCTGTAGCAGTCATTGTTTCAAAGAATTTTGATTCAGGTGTTCCTTTTACAGACAAATCAAACTGCTTTGCAAGTGACTGTACCTGCTGTGGTGAATCTGCAAGCTCACCACGTATCCTTGCGCCTACAGGCTGTTGTATCCTCGGTCCTTTTGTCAATTCGATAAACTCAAAGATTGGTTTTCCTTTTTCTCTACCAACCATCTTTGCAATGATTAGCTTGTCAGAGTCAGTTGTAGGTTCCAAGATTTTAAGATCAGTTCTCCCTTCAATGTCCTTGATTCTAATCTTGTTTTCTGCAAGTGATTTAGAACCAACCAATCTGTCAATCTCTTGCTCTACAACATCAACTACCTTGCCATGCTTTACTATCTCTCTTGGTGCAGGTGGCTCTACCTTTGTCTTTGGCACAGAAACAACATCAAGTAGTTTTGTTAGTCCCTGTGATACACCTCTTGTCTTGATTGCCTGACCTACTAGCTCGACACCTTTTGTTGCACCAGTTATCCCACTAAAGAACAATGCCTCACCACCTAATGTAAGACCATAATGTAATGGATCCTTTGCAACCTCGGTCATCACTCTCTTAAATGCGGTTCTAGCCTCTGTTTTTTCCTGTGGAGTTGTGGTAGTGCCAAACATTTGATTGATAGTTGGTTTTGCAACCTTGCTACCAGCTTCTATAAACTCACCAAACATAGTTTTTTGTGGCTTGCCTAACCTATCCTGAGATTCCTTGCCACCAAGAATATCACCAATATTACTGGCCTCCTTTGGAATGTTTGTTATTGGTGCAAACAATGAGCTTACACCTTTTCTTACCTGAGTCTTTGCAACTTCGCCTGTTCCAAGTCCAAAAGTTACATCTAAAATCTGCTCTGGCACTGTTTTTATTTTAATAGTTTTAGTTTCTGATGCTTGAGTTTGAGGAATTACTGTTTTGATTGTTTTACCGCTTAATGGAATATATGATGACATTTGCGTACTTGGATAAACTGTCTTGATAGTTTTACCACTTATTGGGTTATATGATGAAAACATCTTCTCAGGTATTACGGTTTTATAGGTTGTGCCACCAAAAGCATCAGATAAAATCTGTTCTGATTTCTGTGAATCTTTTGGTTTTGATAAAATATTAGAACTATCAAAACTGATTTGTTCTACTACTGATTTTCTCTTGTCTGTTGTTAATTGGTTCGACAAGGATTTTTCATATATACCGAGCTCTCTATTGGCAATTCCAGTGTCCTGTATAAATCCACTCTTTAATGGTACTGCCTTTCCCTCTGGGGTAAACGCAAAGTCTAGTACCTTTCTGCCCTGAGAGTCGGTTTTCTGTTGCTCGCCAAACAAAATGTTATACTCGCCAGTTTTCTTTGCCTTATCAAGCTCTGCAAATGTTTTTTGTGCACTAGATATTTTTCCTTGCGATTGTGATATTTCGCCTTTTAGTTTTGATATTTCATCTGTTATTGAAAAAATACCTACCTTTACAGGATTTGAAACATATCTGGAACCTTTGATTTTTTCACCACTTGGTGCTCTGTCTATGACATCTGGTAGCTTGGATAACTCATCTCTCCTACTCTCAAGTTCTTTAATTTTCTGTTGTTTTTCTTGTATCTCCACTACACTCTGTGCAATTTCTTGGCTCTGTTTAATCTGCTCTTTTCTGATTTGTTCTACTGCCTGTTGTGCTTGGGCATTTGAGCCACCACCCACAAACTGCTGAGATGCAATCTCTTGCTGTATCTGCTGTGGTGATTTTCCTTTTGCCTGCTCTATAAGTGCATTGAAAGTATCTGTCCTCTCTTGTTGTGTTCTGGTATCTCCAGCTAAAGCTTGTGCTTGTCCACGTGATACGTTTCCAACACCTTGAACAAAATATGACTTGCCCTCACTTTGAAATCGTGCCACTTCTGTCCTACCAGCTTCGATTTGCTTCTTTGATTCTTCCACTCTTTTTTGCTGTGAAGGAGATAAATTACTTGACAGTTAAATCACCATAAAGGCCATGCTGGTGAACATTGCACTTTGCTTGGTATGAGATAGCACTAATGTAAGCATGGCCAATACTAACTACATACTAATCATTAATAAAGAATCAAAAACAGTTGATAGCAACAATTGATGATTCTTTCTTTAGTTTCTTCAAAAATCTGTCATAGTTCTGTGACCTTATCTGCAAAAACTCACAGAGTAGTTCAATACGTACAGCCCTGATATGAATGCCAATTGGCATATGAACGCATGGTTGCACAGACTTGTTGTGTATTTTCTGCCATGTCTGCAAGTATGGCATCATTATAGCTACGGTTTTCTGTATTGTTTTAATATCCTTGTTTTCCGACTCGTAGGATCTTTTTACGTTATTACCACAGCACGTACAAACTTGGTTTGCCGTTACCTCAACAAAGTCCTCACATATTCTGCAAATCATCACAGATGTGGTATCACCCATTGATGGTTTCTTTGGGCTCACATGCCTGTTGCTACAAACCATCTCCTGCATTGTCATTGTGGCTGCACCTGTTGTTTTCCTTTAAACATCTGCTCAAACTTTGACTTGTTCTGTATTGATTGCTGCGTCACAACATGTTCTTGCTTTACTGTTGCAACCCTGTCCAAGTTTTTGCCATTTATTGAGCCAAATGAACCTAGCATGTACTTGTAGTTGTGTGCATCATTATAGACAAACGGTGCAAGTCTTGGTTCCATGGTCTTTGCAAAGTTCAATAAATCATATGTTGCTTCAATACATTGATAAACCAGAGTTGATTGGGGTGTCCTGATGTCTTGCGTTCTTGAAAATAAAAGATCATAATCCATACCATGATGGTCAACACCTTCCTTGCATCCTTGAATAAGGATGTTTGAAACCTCACTTGACATACTATGCTTAGTATCTCATTAGAATATATATAAAAGATTAGGTAGCCACGACCTCGGATCTGTGCTTGACTACATGGTATAAGGTCACTCCAGCTGCTATTAGTGCAAGCAACACGCCAATACCTCTTGCAGGCTCGTAGAATGAGCTTATTGTAGTGCTTACTATCAAGCCTACTATTCCGACAAGCATTGTGTTTTGTGTCCTGAGCCACAAAACGCCAAGTATCACACCCCAAACTATGGGAAAAAACAAGACACCAAAAATAGCATTGAATGGCTCTATCATTGCCTCAAGCGGTGCCTCAATGAAGTTACAAGCAACTAATGGATTTTGCTCAAAGCATTGGTCGCCAGGCTCGGAATATGCAAGGCTAGGTATGAATAACATAATGGCTGTGAACGAAATTGCAAGGATCCTAACCTGCATACTCTTAGAATACTAACTGTCTTATTTAAGAAATTACCCACCAAACATTGGAGGCAGAGTAAAACTATTCTTAAAATCAAAGTTGCCAAGGTCAGCTCCACCTAAAATTACAATCGCAATTATTCCAATCAATGCAGCTATGAATATAAAGCCAAGCTTCATTGGCTTTACAGTCGGACTAGCCAATGTATAGAACCGCTTGTCTGCCTGCCTTGCCATCTCTATATATTGCATAATCTCCCACGGCCTGAAATTCTGAAACTCCTCAAGTGCACGTTCTACATCTACCGATATAGGATGCTGTACCTCAAATAATTTCAATGACTGCAACTCCTCAATGAACTGCTCTGGTGTTATCTGTTTTCTCTCAAGCCGTACTGCAAAGTCAAGACCTTGTTCCTCGGTAATCATGTTCTGATCCATTAGTTTTAAAATCAATGGATAATGCCTTACTATTTCCTTTGGGTGTTTTAACTTCTGATCATCACGTAATACCTGAACTTCGTTGGCTATCTCGACTGCCTTTTCATTAAACTTAGCCTGTTCCTTTTCTCCTTCTTCCTTTAGCTGTTCCACTGCTTGCTGTTGATCCTCAATTATTCCCATCATCCTACGCAGTGCACCAGCATTTTTTATATCCTTTAATCGTATTTTGTGCATCTTGTTTTTTTTCATAAAACTATGCAGCTCAGCCAAAATGTTAATCGGTATCGGGTTTCCAAAATAGGAGTCAAAAATATACATAGGTATTTTGTTTCTAAATGCCTCACGTTTGCGCTTGTCTATACGATAAACACCACCTGCATACTTGTTGAACTTTACAAAGAACAGACCTGTTGGATGTGCTATCTTTATTTTATGAACATCCCAAGAGCCGTCAGGATGCTTTATCCAAGCAATGGGAAAACCAGCTAGCCTTAGATCAAAAAAGGGAAATAATGCTGGCAATGCTCACCATTAGTATTTTACTAATATATGATTATAAGATTTGTGTTTACAAGAACTTTTTACCTGCAAAAACCCCTATGGCTGTCATAACCAAAAGCATACTCCATATATCATTACCCAAGTCAAACGCACCGATCAAGTCCAGTATTCCAGCACATGCAGCAGTTATTATCAAAAATGTGGGTGCTGATCTTCCAGTTGCTAGGGATGCTATCAATATAACAAAGAAAACAAACATGTTTACGCCAAAGAAATCACCTAACGCATCACCTAATGCACCAATGCCTGCTATTGTTGCGTTGACTGGCGCATATGATATGCCACCACCAAATAAAAGATCGTCATTCCAACATGCTATGTAATAGTTCTTTCCTCCCTCAAGTCCAGTATAGTTGTAAGCAAAATATCCTACACCTGTATAGTTTCTCCACGTTCCACCTGATCCTTGAAAAGCTTGGTCTGGATCACGATAAAGGCACTCTATTTGAAACTTTGCACCATCCATATCACGGTTTACTTTAAGTAGTGACACAGTTCCACTATTTGTTCTGCTTTCCGTATAATTAACTTGACCTTGTGATGTGACTCTTGCATCAAAATAATCTGGCTCATATTCCCTTGTTATATTAACACACGAACTTTCCAATGTTACAGTGCCAGTAGAGTTCGAGGCGACAACTTCAACCGTATAACAATAAAGATTATCATCGGTTACCTGGTAATAAAGTGGCCGTATTGTTGCAGATTCACCCACATCAAGTGATATGCCAACGCTACTGTTTGTCACAATTGTACTTCCGTTTCTTTGCAGTCTTGCTATTGTCAGACTAATTGGCTCTGGCGAGCCTGCTGTTATGGTCACTGTCGCTGTACCATTGATAATATCACCTACGTTACGTAATGGAAATGTTACAGTTCCAGTTGTAGGTTCATGTGTTGTTGCCGTCATATTACTTGACCAATTGGACCAGCCAACATCATTGCCTAACCTCACCTGGCATGTTACCCTATCACCTGAACTTAATCCTGTATAGTTGTAATTGTATTGTATAGTAGAATTGTTTACGGTATTCAACCAGCCACCACTTTGGTTTACTTCACATCTTAATCCATAATCATCAAGCGTGTCGCCACCATTATTTGTGCTATTGGACCAATTGTATTTTATTGTAGTTGAGCTCATTACAGTTGCATACGTACTTGTCGGTAGTGTCGGGTAGTTGTCAGTTGTGGCAAGAACATGGTTTGTTGATCTGCTGTTTTGTGAACCATCAGTCGCATTTATTCTTACATAGAATGAATGGTTTACACCAAGGTTTGTGTGTAGATAACTTGTAACATTACCAATCGCAGTTGTGTTTGTAAATGTAATGTTGTTAAGCGATGTTGCGATATAATATCCTGTAATCGTACTTGCAGGGCTTGGTGCTATCCATGAACAAAATAATGCAAAAGGTCTGCCGTCACACGATAAACTTGTTGGTGGATTTAATGCAAGATTATATGTAACTTCTAATTCTATATTCTCAGTACCTGATGTATCAAACGATGTAAACTTGTTTTCTAATGTCTCTGATGTTGCTGTTATCCCTACCGCCCATTCATCATCAAGACTTAATTCTGCTGTAACATCAGCATCTGCTGTTGTACCCAAGTCCAATACATAATTATTTGCAATGGTGACACAATTTACATCATTGCTGACAAATGTACTTCCATTACCAGCGTCTGTGTATTCATCTGCCGCTGACATTGTTGATGGGTTTCCTTCCATACTTCGCCAACTACAGTTTTTCCCAGAACCATATGGTAGGTCAACTACATCATATCTTACATTTACATTAGTTGCTACAGCAGTGTTTGGAATACCTGAAATATCCCAATATACTACAACCCTATAACAATATGATGTGTCAGTTCCAGCAAGTGCCTCTGCTGCTGTAGTACCAGACGAAGCTGAACAATTACCATTGTTTGATCGTATTGTCTGACCTAACGATGTTGTATAGCCAAAGGTAGGATCAACCGTTAGAGTGTTTCCAACCTCAAGCCTCCCCTTGGAATGTGTAAAATCAACAATCATTTTATTTTGTTCAGTATGTTTTAAAACCCATAGGTAATCATGCTGATCATTTTTAGGATCAAACTTGGCCTTGCCTATCTGGATGTCTTTATTCATCAATCCATTTTTCGGTACTTCATCGCCTACATCAAGCAATTGTCCATCAATCTTGATGATGTTACAATCTGAACCATCACAGATAAAAGTAAAACCATATTTTTGATCGGTTTTTGAATTGTCTTTGTTTGTGTATTTGTAAGTCCATTCAAACCCCCACCTGTAATCAATGTCATATATTACCTCAAATGTGCCACCAGTACCAAAAAGCCAATTAGAATCATCTTTCTTTGAAATAATTTGTATTCCATTTTCATTTTGTGAGAATGAGAAATTGCATTGGTTATTGTTAACTTCTAAGCTACTCCAAACATCGGTACCATTCCTTGCCTCTTTTACAATATGGGATAGAATTGCTGTTGGGTTTTGATTTAGTTGAAACTTACCTGCATCATAAATTTCAAAACTACAGCTTTGCTTGTTAAAGATATAAGAACCATGCACGCTTTCAAAACTAATAAAATCTGGTTGGTTGTTTATTTTAAAATCAACATAAACAGGATCCCCATCTGAATTATAATAATCCAAAAGGCGTTCAGGTTTTGATTTCCATAGGTAAGATGTTGTACCGTCAGAGTTAACAGATAGTATCTGCCTGTCAAAGTCCTTGCCTTTTTCTATTTGTTCTTGTGCGTTAGAGTCTAGTATTGCTGGAATAAGTACAAGTACAAATAAGGCAAGTAGTACATATCTCATACAAACTCATCAGCCGTCTTTCTTGTTGCAGCTAGGTATGCCCAAAGTATTATGGCACCAATCAGAAAGGCTGGTAGTAGCAAAAATATGTTATAAATATTATCACGAATGACAAGCTGGTCGTCTGGTGCGCTTACCCAATAATCGTTCTGGTATGCCAGTTCATACATCATTGGCATAAAGACCATTGAGGCAAAACCTGTTACAAAAACTGCTAACGCAGAAGTGATCACTATCCTGATTGCAGACATTTATACTACTGATATACTAATATATGATTAATTAAGTTTTGAGGTTTTTTAGGAATAAAAAAAGGGGGGGTGGAATTTTCTAAGGTGTTTAACCGAAGCTTCCACCAAAGATCCTAAACAAGACAAAGAACAAAGTGATTGGTAGAATGCCAAGTACGATCCATGCGTTGTTCTTTGTATCATTGCAGTTGTCTTGCCCTGTTGCGTTGTCAATATCAGCACAATCAATTCCGTTATCAACCGCACCGAAGATGAACATTGCGATTACAAGACCAACGGCCAGACCGACAATGCCCATGACGAAGGCAAGGTTTAGTACAACTCTTAGCCGTAAAGCCAAAAGCTTGTCTATTTTTGTCAGTTGCATTAGTATGCTATTAGCATCTAGCATTTATAAAGAAAGTTTAAGGTTTACGAATAAAAACAGAATATTACCATAAAACAACTCTGCCAAGAATCCTACAAAGATAAACACCATAAAGGGAATAGTAGAGAAAACCCATACATCCTTTTTGTCAGTAAACTGCTCTTGTTCTGCATGTTTCATCTTAAAGGCAAGTGCACCATCAACTTGCATCAAAAACGTGTTCTTTGGGTTCTTGGCTCTATATCCCAAACAACAGGCTATCAGCTTGTCTTTCATTGTGATGCTTGACAGATCAGAAAATAACATCTTATTCTGCCTATAGTATATCATATTTCGTATAAAGTTAACACCTATGATTGATGTTGATAACAATAATGCGTTTAAGAATATGCCAAGTCCTATTGATAGCTGGCCACCTAGAAGCATTGATAATATGGAAAGTGTAAACATATCTCCACCACCAAAAATACCAGCTCGCCAGATTACAAAGTATAATGGTGATAGGATTAATGCGTAAAGTGGAGTTAGATCAAGAAAGTAAAGTATCGCTACAAGTATGGTAAAGCCTATAAAATAGACAAACGGTGCAGACCTCTGTTTTATATCAAATATTATTAATGGTATCAGAAAACAGAAACTAAGGATTATTCTGAGAAGTTCGTAATCCATGTCTTGATACTAATAACTTACTACTTAATTTTTGTGCAAAATGGTTTACTACCATACCTACACCAATGCCAAAGAATATGGTAAATGGAACAAATCTGTATGGATGGACCAACTGTGTCGTGAATCCCATGATCAATGGAACTGTCAGTATTATGCCAGTGCACCACCAGAAAACAACATCTGCACCTCTAATCTTGCTTTTCATTATGTATAACATTGCAAGCATCACAGGCGTTCCAATCATTATATGCAGGTCATCGGCAAAATAAAACAACCACTTCCAAGATCCCTCATAGAGTCTGTTTATATCAAAACTAATATCTGTGCCTAATGTTTGTTCTACATTATAAAATAATAAAAATACTATGAATAACGGTACCAAGATTGCAGTAAGGTTGTATAATGTTAGTTGTTCCTTTTGTCTTGATATTTGATATAGATACATTGGCAGATATGCAAATGCCAGAGTCTTGCTTGCTATGCTTGCAATATATGATAATGGTGCATATTTTGTGTGCGTCATGTTTAGTGCGAGTATCAGAAAGAACGCCCAGGACTGATCATATGTTGCGCTTGTATCCCATCTTGTAAATGATATAGATGTAACAACGATAACCAATGCAACCAAACCGACAAGATGTTTGTTTGTAAGTAACCATCCAAGTCTATAGGTTAAAGGTAGTATGACAAGTGAAAACAAAAACGGTATTATGTTTTCATTGCCAAATATTTTATATGATGCACAAATAGAATACCATTTCAACGGTGCCCTATCTGTAAATGGATTCTGATCCAAAGAACATGTATAAAGATATGGCCATACATTTATGCGATAATCAGGATATTTGTAATCTGAGTGTGGTTTTATTTCTGCAATTGTGATGATTGTATAAGTAGCACAAATTAAAAGAACAACAATTAAAGATGTCTTTCTGTCTAGCTTCAACCCCTACCCGTCACAAAATATACAACAGTCATTATTGCAAGAAATCCATGGATGCCATACATTACACCAATAAAGACTACTGGAAACCCAAAGATTGCTAGAACATCTGCAATGAATGAGCCTGTTATGACTGCTACCAACATTTGTAATATAGCTATTGGGTAAAACAGACTATCAATCGGATTTAGTGTGCCAGACTCGCTTGATGTTGTTGCATTAGTAATGTCGTATCCTGTCACATTTGAATAAAGGGTATTTGATTGGTCAGTTGCATTAAACAGATTGGGTTGATCCGTTGCACTTATCGTATCTGATAAATCAAACGGGGTGCTAATTGGTGTGTCAATTAATGCCTCGCCTACAAGTATCATGCCATTAATGCAAAGGAAAAACAGATAGACGTTTAGGAAAATCTTGTAGACCATTTACTAACCTCTGAAAAAATCAAGATACATCATAAACATGGCAATGAATCCAAATGCGATGTAGATATAACCAAACCAAAATCCCTCGCTGTTTTCTGCAATCATCACATCGGTTCTTGTGCTATTCCATGTAGTTGTTCCATCCGTCTGAGTCTCGGCTATCGTAGTCTGCACACCATATCCTGATACTAGATATAGTCCAATAACAAAGAAAAGTAGTATTGAAAAAAGCCTGATAACAGGTGCAAGAGCAAGATCAAACTTTAATGAATAAACCAAGAAACCAAAAGCCATTATAGACAGTAATATGAAAAAGCCTGTTTCTATCGTGGCCATAAATCTATGATACTAATGATATACTAATCTTTATTGATTATGGTATTCCACAGATTATAGTGCCATTCGCTGCAATGCCAATAACAGCCTCACCCGTATCGCAATTTTTCTGAACCAGCCTCATAGTTAGTAAGTTTCCCGATATTGATGTTGAGATAGATCCAATGGTAGATATTGTAAAATTATCATTGTAGGTGGTAGCATTTATTGTCTGGCCACCTGATCGGAGTTGTGAGAATGCTGGTGTGGGTGGTATGGCCGAATCTGATCCTGGTACAAACAAGAATGCAAACCCTACTAGGCTGATTACGCCAATTGCTATAATAAACTCTTTTTCCATACTAACGATATACTATCTACTTATTAATGATTTATGGCAAGCCATAAATGAAAATAAGAACAAGTTGTGTCTAATATCTTAGGAGAATCCTTAGTAAGTGTTAATTGTTTTGCCATCTTAATCATTTCTGTTATTATGTTTAGATTGAGTCAATTTAGTAGATCCTTTATTCTATCTTGAAGGTCTAGTAAGCTTCTACCTTTCTGAGTAATATGATAAGATGTATCTCCGTTTAACTCAATAAGATTTTTATCAATACAATATTGTAGATATTCTTTAAGTTGTGGATAAGAAAGATATGCACTATACATGATTCTTGTTTTTGTTTTTGGTTCATCTTGAAGTATATTTAAAATCCTTCTTGTAATTTCGTTTCTATCTCTATATTTCATCTTAATCATTCTCCTTCCAATGCTTAGATTGATATGTTATCCAATGGACCTTATTATCAGACTTTGGGTATTTTGATTTTGTTATTTTTTCTTTTATTACTTTAAAATTGGTTAATCTTTTAAGGTCATTTCTTTTTGTAACTCGTTTATCTTTCCCAGAAGTAACTTTAAAGTGTAATATTCCGCCTGGTTTTATAATCCTAAAAACCTCAATATTGATAGCGTCTAAAAACTCATACCATTCATCTATTGATTTGAATACACCATATCTATCAAAAGAATGAGGCGTAGTTCTACCTGATAGCCTCCTTTTTACTGCCATTCTATCGTTAGGAAACATAAAACCATTATCAGTTCGTATCATGTGAGGTGGGTCCAAATAAATTTCATCAAAATAGTTATCTAAAAAATCGGTCTTCCTAATATCACCTACAATATCAGGCTTACATTCAGGTCTTATATCCATTCTAATTGTTGCGTGTCTAGGCCATAAATGAAAATAAGAACAAGTTGCGTCTAATATCTTAGGAGAATCCTTAGTAAGTGTTAATTGTTTTGCCATCTTAATCATTTCTGTTATTATGCTGAGATTGAGTTAATTCCATTAATATTGATTTTTGATGCAATCTTTCAAATTGTTTATTTGACATAACTAAGGTACTAATATTCCCACCCATGATTTTTCTTTTTGATGTAAAGAGTTTATGATAATAATTAGGATTACGTAAGCGATTATTATTTTTATTTCCACAAAGGAACCATTGACCTTTTAATTTTGGTATCCATTCAAAGATTGAATCATAATATTCTTTTGGTGTCCTGTCACAAAATGCTCTGTTTCTACAACCATTTTCATATTCACTTTTGGACCATGGGGGATCTATAAGAAAAACCGTTTCTGGACCATCATAAATCTTAAACATTTCTTCAAAATCTAAATTAGTAACGATAGCATTGAAATGGGATTTAAGAAACTTATAGGCGTATTCTGATTTATCATTGAGGATTATTTGGTCGGCTTTTATGTGTTTAGCAACTCTACCAAGACCTGCGAATGGTTCACAATAGGTTTTACATCTTGGAATATATTCTGAAATCATTAAAGATGTATGTACCAAACCCGCATATCCTCTCACATGGCCAGTTCCTATATCCTTCCAATTCCCTGATCCTTTGTTTATACAAGAACGAATTTTAGCAGGCGTATTCATCTTAATCATTATCACCCTTTCTTTGTCAAGTTACAAATACATCAAGATTGACATAAGTTCTGTCAAATTGTTTTATTATATCTATTAGCCGACTTCGCATTGAGTTTTCCATATATTTTGTTGATTTTGCAGATTTTAGATACTCTTTTAATATTAGAATTGATTGTTTCAGGCGTTCTGGTTCTGTCTCCTTTAGTATTGTTAGATTTTGTTTTAACATACCAAACCCTTCCTCTGTAGGATCATTTGCTAATCGTATCTCCCAATTTTTATGTGCAGGGCAAGATGCACAACCCATTCGATCTAAATTATGAATCTGATAAGTAGGGTTTTGTGGTAAATTATATCTATGAAAGTATTCATAAATATCGGTTTTATTCCAAAATGATAACGGTGTACATGCTCGTATTGGATATGGGTGTCTTGTCTTGATTAAATATGACCTACATCTTTGTAGTACACCTAAACTTCGCATTTGTGATTCTTCTGCTCTTGTACCAATGAAGTGACAGTCATATCTTTGGTCACTTGGTAAATGTTTTAAAAATTCATTAATGGATTTTTTCTTTAGTATTGCACAACATTCTGGGATGTTTGAATATTTATATGATAATGATTCTCGTCTTGCAGTACGTCTAAAATTAGGTAAGTAGCCTACTTTCTTTGCAATACTCCAAACGGTATATTGTTTACCATTCTCGTCTTTTGGTGGATAAAAAACTTTGAACTTATCTTCAATTCCTAGCCATTTGTTGAATTGAATCCAAAAATCTTTTTCCTCTTTGTATGTGTTTAATGTGTGATTAAGCCATACTTCAATCATTGGTATTTCTAATTCATTACATGCTCGCCAAATAAGATGAACTAAAACTAGAGAATCTTTACCATGTGATGAAACAACATAACATTTTTTGAAAATTTTTAGATGGTTTTTGATTAATTCTACTGACTCTGTTTCTTTTTGCTCAAAGGTTTCTTTTCTCTTAGCGTGTAATTCAAATGGGAAAAGTATAAAAGATTTCGGTTTCTTGACAGGAATCTGCCTTTCTTTTGGAAATATACGCAAAGTGTCTTGCTCAGAACACTCTTTTTGATCATTCAAGATTGAAAAGCCTCTAAAGTTTGATTGTTATATTTTTCAAGGCGTTTGTTAATAATCTCACAGTATTTTGGACTGATTTCTATGCCTAGATAATTTCTTCTAAGTAGTTTTGCCATCTTTAATGTGGTTCCACTACCTGCAAATGGATCTAGCACCAGATCATTCTCGTATGAATAATACTTGATAACGTTCTCAACTAATTTTTTTGGAAATGGTGCTGGATGAGTTTTATCATATGATGGTGCGATCTGCCATAGATTTGTCATTTCGTAAGGCCCTTTTACTTTACTTTTTTCTATTACTTCTTTATCATATTGTTTCATATTCCAATCTATGAGCTTGTTTGTCTTTTTCCTATAAACCATAACATATTCTACTACGACATTTGGTTTATAGGCAAGGGGTTTTCTGTGCTGAAAAAATCCTCCAGTTCTATTTTTAGCAGAAGGAGCAGGTTTTGCCCATATTATATCATCGATGAAATCAAAACCTAATTTTACAATTCTAGGATGAATATCAAATGGAATGGCATATCTAGTACTTGCGTGTTTACGACTAACACGAGGTAAAATTACAGGAGAGGTATTAAGCAAAAAGAATCTTCCTTCAGATGTAACTCGATGTACTTCTTTGAACACGTCTTCTAAGAATGTGAGATATTCCTCATAGCTTTTGTAAATTGTATAATCCCTAGCGTTATAGTAAGGAGGCGAAGTGAATGTTAGATCTATTATTCCTTCTGGTAACTTCTTAAGAAAATCTCTTGAATCAGCCTTTATAATTAAATTTTCGTATTCAGTCTTGTTTTTTCTAGCAGACTTTATTTTTTTTACATTATCCTTTACAAGTTCTGTTTTCAATATTTGAGAAATTATTTCATTTTCATGGTTTTGCAAATCTCTAAGTTTCTTAGTTACTAATGGGTTATCTTTAAAATACAACAAACCACGAATTGCCTGCAAAACTACTTTTGGATCCTGATCATCACAAAATTTTAGAAGAATATGAACATTTTTTTCTAAACGTCTTCGTCCAATAGATGATACAATTTCTCTTTTAACCAAAGTATTGGATTCTGTCTCAAATAATTTTGCTAAAATTTGAACTATTTTTGAATCTGGAAACTTTCCCAGATGTTTAACACATAGTAGCCTTATGTTGTCGTTCTTATGATTTAATAGATTAATAAATACATCATAGGGTGGACTAGTAACTGTTAAATCAATGCAATTATCAGGTAGTTTTTTTAATTCTACTGCTGAATCTCCACAAATGACTTGGTTTTGTATTGCATTAATCTCTCGTACAAGACATTTTTCTTGATCAGTCATACAGTAAGTACCTCTTGTAGTACAGTACAACGTTTTTTCATGTTTTCATAGTGATTCGGATTGATTTCAATTCCTATACTATCACGTTTCATTTGTTTAGCAACATAACAAGTCGTTCCACTTCCAGCAAAGGGATCAAGTATTTTTTTTGCATTAGGAAAACATGATAAAATGTCTTGAATCATTTTTTCTGGAAATGCACGTTTAAAAGAACCCTGTGTACCTACTGGTTTCCAATCATTCCAATCAAAAACATCATATTTATTTATGGTGTTTTTTAAAACTGTTTTTTCATCTTTAGCCAACCAATATAATCTTTCAGTAAATGGATAAAAACGAATTTTATCGAAGTTTTGACTTCTTGTTATCCAAACTATTTCCTGTTTTACAATAAAGTCGGTTTTTAACAACCATTGATAAGGCGTAATCTGAATACCATTCTTAATTCGGTTTTTATGATTATAAAATAAAGAACCATCTTTTTTTAAAACCCTATAACACTCGTTTAATACTTTGATCTGCCATTTCTGATAATCGGATTCAGGTATATCATCATCGTATTCATTATGCCTAAAATTTCCTGTATGATGATAATTTCCCAAATTATATGGTGGACTTGTTATGATCAAATCCACTGAGTTTGCTTCTAATTTGGGAAGTTCAGTTAGACAATCACCTAAAATCAAATCACATTTTGGTGCAAGACATTTTTCTTGATCAGTCATACGCAAGACACTCCGTTACGATTGTAGTTTAAGCATTTTTTACCTTCTCCTTTAACTCCTTGCTTCTTGATATTTGTTCTCAATTGCTTGCTGCAATTCAATCTCTAAGAGTCGTATCTTTCGTCTTTGCTTGTTTATCTGGCCTTCAAGGCGCATAA
>Ga0194121_10002537_pt1 | contig 28921 bp, 26 predicted proteins | sample TA2MahCa50mmetaG_FD_148609 | JGI IMG/M metagenome (GOLD analysis project Ga0194121, IMG submission 148609) | Freshwater microbial communities from Lake Tanganyika, Tanzania - TA2015020 Mahale Deep Cast 50m | ecosystem: Environmental > Aquatic > Freshwater > Lake | place: Tanzania: Lake...
AGTTCATCTGGGAGCATCTGCTGCATACGCTGGTGGAGCTTTCAGCCGGCTACGTGCTGGGCGCGGTGATAGGCCTTATTCTTGCGGCCGTCATCACGCAATTTCCTTTCATCGAGAAGATCGTTGCGCCTTACATCCTGATGCTGATCACCATGCCGATGCTCGCGCTGGTGCCGCTGCTGATTCTGCGCTTCGGCTTCGGTTATGAGCCCCGCATCATCGCGGTGGCGCTCGCGTCGGGCCCGATGGTGATGATAAACTCGGCCACAGGCTTCAGGCGGGTTGATCTTGCCAAGATCGCGCTCGCGCGATCCTTCGGGGCGTCGACATTTCAGATCTTCCTGAAGATCCGGGTGCCGATGGCGCTGCCCATGATCGTCGTGGGGCTGATGATCGGCGCGATCTTCGGGCTCTTGACCGCGGTGGGCGCTGAGATGGTCGGTGGCGGCTTCGGCCTCGGCAATCGGCTGACGACGTTTTCTTCCATGATCCAGATGCCGCAGTTCTTCGCGGTCATCCTGATCCTCTCGTTCCTCGGAATCTTGATTTACGTCATCTTCTTCCTGATTGGGAAGAAGTGGGCGAGCTGGCAAGCATGATCGACTCAAGAGGGATTGGCTGGGCACTGACTGCGCCAGCCGAAGCACAGGCCGCCGCGGGTGGCCACAACAGAGGGTGGTGGAGATGAGTAACCTCAAGTCAGGCATGGGTTCGGACATCAGTCGTCGCTATTTCCTGAAGGTCTCAGCGGCAGGCGTGGTCACTGCGGCCGCGCTCGGCGGCGGTCTCGGGTCTCGCGCGGCACATGCCGCGGGCTATGAGAAGCTGACCTGGATCTCGCCGCGCGGCACGCTTGAAGTGCTGGACGACTATCCCTATTGGGTCGCCAAGGAAATGGGCTATTTCGGCGACCTCAACACCGCGATGGAGCCTGGCCCTTCTGATGCCACGGCAACAATAAAAATGGTCGATCTCGGCCAAGCCGACATGGGCTACCCGTCACCCGGCGTGTTCTCGTTCGCGATCGAGAACAAGATGGATTTGATCTCCGTCTTCCATATGGGCGCTTATGACGTGTTTGACTTCGCCTTTCGCCCTGGCGAAGGCGTGAAGGACCTAAAGCAGCTCGAAGGAAAGACCGTTCTGCTCGGCTCCGCCGGGTGGGAGTCGATTGCGGCGCCAATGTTCGCCGCAGCCGGAGCCGACCCCAAAAAGGTCAAGTTTGTCGAAGCCGGCTGGCCGCAATGGGGTACGGTGCTTGCGAGCGGCCAGGGCGATGCGGCGCTCTCGTGGGAGGGCCTCCGGGCGGATTGGACCGGCAAGGGCCTCAAGTTCGATTATTGGATCGGCATCAAGCACTCGAAATTGCCGGCCAACTCCTTCGTCATCCGGCGCAAGGATACGGAGGACGCCGACAAGCGCGCGGCTCTTGAGAAATATCTGCGCGGCTGGGCGATGGGGCTCGAATTCGGTCATCACAACCCGCGCGCCGCGACCGAGGTCGTGTTCAAGCAATACCCGATCGTTCAGAAGAACGTCGGGCCTGAGCTTGGCACCGAATCGCAGATGCAGCTCGCCACTGTGTTCCGCGGTGACATGGACAAGCGCCAGGGCTGGGGCTGGCACGACATGGCGCAGTGGGAGCTCTTCTTCAAAACGCTCCGGCAAATCGGCCAGCTCTCGGTCGATGTCGATGCGGCCAAGGTGCTGACCAACGACTTCGTCAAGCCGGCGAACGATTTTGACCGCGCCAAGGTCAAGGCCGATGCAGACGGCTACAAGCTCTCGGCCGAGATGGCTGCCGTCGATGTCGAGAAGATCAGGGCGAATTTCTTCTCGAACGAAGTGAAATAACCCGTTGTGTGAGACGGGAGAGCGCCTCACGGCGCCTCCCGTCGTCTCTTTCACCGCTACATCGTCCGCCAATCGGCGATGCGCTCGACGGCATCGGCCGCGCGGATGACCGTCATGTCCTCAAAATGGCGACCGACCAACATCAGCCCGATCGGCAAACCGTCCTCCATCCCGCAGGGCACGCTGATCGCCGGGTGGCCGGTGACATCGAATTGGCCGGTGTTGTGGATCATGTTCAGCCCGAAGGCGACATAGTCCTCGATCGAGCAATCGGGCGCCGGCAGCGGTGTCGCGCGGAACGGCACGGTCGGCATGGCGATGAGATCGTAGGACTTGAACACCTCGTCATAGGCTTGGCGCAGGGACGTCCGCAGGTTCTGTCCCATCGCGTAATAAAGGCCGTGATGCTGTTGGCGCATGTACTCGCCGATCAGGAGCACGAGCTTGACGGTGTGCGACAGGTCATCGGCGCGGGCGCGGAAACCTTTGGCGAAGCCCTCGGCGAGCGCCGTGTTGTACCAACCCTGCCAGCCTGAGCCGAGGCCGTTGCTCTTGATCACCTCCGCCGGGCCTTCGACATGGATCGCGAGCCAGATGCACGTGCCGTCGCGATGCATCGGCACCGAAATTTCGTCGACAATGGCGCCGCGCGTCCCCAGCTCTTTCAGCGCCGCGCGCACCTTGCGGTCGACCACCGGCTCGCCACCAGGCAGGCCAAGCGCCTCGTTCGGCTCGAGGCTGAAGCCCTCCTTCAGAAGCCCAATGCGGAGGCCCTTCACGCTTTGCCCGAGCGCGGGCAGATAGTCCCGCACATGGTTGGCCGGCAGCACGCCGCGCTGGCGCGGATCGAGCGAGTCCGGCCCCGCCATAACGCTGAGGAGGCGTGCGATGTTCTCCACGCGATCCGCCATCGGACCGATGTGGTCGAGCGTCATCTCCATTACCATCGCGCCGGTATAGGGCACGAGGCCGTAACTCGGCTTGAGCCCAACGACGCCCGACCAAGCGGCCGGAATGCGAATCGAGCCGCCCTGGTCGGCGCCAAGCGCCATCTCGACATCACCTGCCGCGATCACGACCGCGCTGCCGTTCGATGAGCCGCCTGGCGAGTGCGTCGGCCTGTGTGGATTGCGCACCGGCCCGCTCGCGCAGCTATGGCCGGAGCCCGTGAACGAGCAGTCTTCGCAGTTGGCCTTGCCGGCGATCGTTGCGCCGGCATCGAGCAGTCGCGTGATGACGGTGGCATCGACATCGGGCGTGAAGCCTTCGAGCACGCGCGAACCGGCCATCATGGGCACGCCCGCGACGCAGATGCCGTCCTTGACCGCAATGCGCTTACCGGCAAGCGGTCCGCGCTCCGCGCCCTTGATCTCGGTGCGTCGATACCAGCCGTTGAACGGATTCTCCTGCGGCGCCGGCTTCCAGCCCGGTGCGCGCGGGTACTTCACGGCAGGCGCCGAGGGCGCGATCTCTTCGACACGGCGATAGGCGTTGAGCACGCCGCCCATGAGCCCGCGATAGCTCGCGAGCTCGGCGTCGCTCAGCCGCAAGCCGAGCCTTGATGCGAGCGCGCGCAGCTCTTCCAGGCCCGGCGTGCGTACGCCGCTCGGCATCGGATAATCTCGACCGCCCGGCCAGCCTTAGCGCCCGCCGTTCTTTAGTCCGCTCGAGTGCTGGAAGATGTTCGGCTTGCGATAGACCGCAAAGACGAGCGCGCCGGTCTCGCTGTGATTGTCGTGCGTCGAGCCCGGCCGGCGCCAGACATAGTCGCCTGCATAGGCCGTGCCATCATGATCGCTCATGGAGCCCTCGAGCACGAGCGCCTGCTCGATCTCCGGATGAATGTGCATGGGGAGATAGGCGCCCGGATCGAGCCTGACGAGACAGGTCATCTCGCCCTCAGCCTTGTCCTCATACAGCACCTTGATCCAGACCTTGTCGAACTGGGTCGGCTTCCATTCCATCTCGGCGGGTCGCACATAGGTCGAGCCGCCCGGCGTCGCTTTCATCTTCGGAACCTTGGGCTTCGCCACCGCCATCTTGGTTGCCATCGCTCGGTCCTTTCGCTTGGGCGTCTCAGACAGCATCGCCCGGCCGCCGACCGGGTTCAATGGGCCTCGGTGCCACGTCCACTTGGAAACGCGCTTGACCGCCTTTCCACGGCTTGAATAGGCTCGGGCCGAGACAGGTCTTCAGCAAGGAGTGCGGCTAATGCCGGGCGAGAGTATCGCGTATTTCGAGGGTCAGTTCATGCCGCTCAAGGCGGCGAAGATCTCCATCGTCGACCCGGCGGTGACCAAGAGCGACATCGTTTTCGATGTCGTCTCGGCCACAGGTCGGACGTTTTTCCGGCTGGACGACCATCTCGATCGCTTCGAAACCTCGTGCCGCTCCATCCGCATCAAACTGCCGGTCGGCCGCGACGAGCTGAAACGAATCTCGGCCGAGTGCATCGACCGCTCGGGCTATGAGGATGCCTGCGTCTTCATGTGCGGTACGCGCGGGCAATATCGCGGCGGCGTTGCGCTCGGTGATCCACGCGATTGCGAGAACGGCTTCTACGTATACGCCGTGCCCTATTATTGGGTGGTGCCGCGCGACAAAGCCGAGAGCGGCGCTCATCTGTGGATCGCCGAAACGCGCCGGGCACCGGATGAGGCGATCAATCAAAAGGCGAAGAACTTTAACCGCATGGACCTGACCAAGGCGACCTTCGAGGCGCTCGACCACGGCGCCGACGCCGCGGTGCTGCTTTCCATGCAGGGCCAATTGTCCGAAGGTGCCGGCTTCAATATCTGGATCGTGCGGGGCAAGACCCTGCTGACGCCGGGCGAGAACCTGCTCGAGGGCATCACGCGCCGCACGGTGTTTGATCTCGCCAGGGATCTCGGCCTGGAGACCAAGGCAACGAACCTGCCGCCCGAAGCGCTGCTCGAGGCACCGGAGGCGTTCCTGTCAACGACCGCAGGCGGGATCATCCCGGTCACCCGGGTCAATGATCGACCGCTCGGCAATGGCGCGCCCGGTCTTCAGACCAGCGCTATTCGGCAGCGCTATTGGGAGAAGCGGCGCGCCGGTTGGCACGGCACCACCGTGAACTCCCTCCTGAAACACTGAGATCGCCGGGTCAGCTCAGGGCGACAAGCCAGGCGAGTGCGAACAACACGAAGGACGCGAGCCCGGTCCCGAGCTGAAGCCTGGGGCGGTGCGCTGACGCTTGGCTCATGAGCGACAGAGGCACGCCAAGAACAGCGCCGCACCCGAAGCCGAAGATGTGGGCGTAGAGGTCGGTGCGCTCGTCACCGACGCCGAGAAAGGCGAGCAGCAGCACTCCGCCTGCTAAAGGCAGCCATCGGCGCATACCGCGGGCACCAAACGCGCGGCCTCTGCTCCAGCTCAACGCGGCCAAGAGGCCAAGCGCCGCAAAGACCGCGGTCGAGGAACCGACTGAGGTGTGGCCCGCGACCTGCACCCAGGCATTCAGCGCATTGCCCGCGGCGCCGGCCAGGACGATGGTGAACCATGCAACGCCCGCGCCAAGGCGTTCGGAGAGCATCATCGCGAACAGGCTGCCGAGGATCAGATTGCCGATCAGGTGCGCGAAATCGGCGTGAAGGCTGAGCGCCGTGATCGCCCGCCACCATTCGCCTTTTGAGATAAGGCCGGATTGCGCGCTGCCCGCTGCCAACCAGTCGACACCGAGCCATTGGCCCTTGGTGGCAATCAGCAGCAGGAAGGCAATCGCCCCCGCAAATCCGGCTGCGGCAATGCCCGATGAGACGATCTCGCCGGACCTGTGCTCAGCCTGTGGACGATTTTCCTCATCATAGGCCGCGAGCTCGTAGTCGGCCCGCAGCGCCTCGTCACGCACCACATCGAGGCCGATCCCATCCGGGTGGCGAACCAGGCGATAGGTCAGCCCCATCGCCGCCAATACGAGGGCGTGCTCATGGGCGGCGGTCCCCTGTTCGTACCGCCTGAGTTCCACCCACGGTGCTTCGTATGCGACGTTAACCACGATCGAGACCCACGCAACACCCGACCCGAGACAGTGTCATCTTGGGTTCGGCCGGGCGCAAGACCAGCCTTGACTTTGGATCAGGTGGGCAAATCCACGCGACGCGGGGCTTTGTTGAAATTCATCGGACCTCTATGCCGAGGGCAGCGCGGCGGGGCATAGTTGCGGTCAGACAGAACATGATGAATCGATGGGGGGATCGGATGGAGTTCGGCTTCAATCTGCCCAATGGCGGCCCGCTCGCGCGGCCCGACACGCTCTCGCTGATCGCGGCCCGCGGCGAGCAGCTCGGCTTCGGCATCTTTGCCATCCCCGACCACATCATCTTCCCGACCGCCGACATTCACTCGCGCTACCCCTACACGCTCGATGGCAAATATGTCGCGGGGCAGAACGAGGGCGGCGACGTGCTCGAGCCGCTCGCCATGCTGGCCTATCTGGCAGGCGTAACCAAAAAGGCGCGCCTCCTGCTCTCGGTGCTCGTGGTGCCGTATCGGCACCCGGTCCTGACCGCGAAGTTGCTCTCGACCGCCGATCTCCTGTCCAACGGGCGCGTGGTATGCGGCGTCGGCGTCGGTTGGATGGAGCAGGAGTTCGCGCCCGTCGGCGCGCCTCCATTCGCCGAACGCGGCAAGGTGACCGACGAATACGTCGCGATATACCGCGAGCTCTGGACCAACCCCGAGCCCCGCTACAAGGGCCAGTACTGCAATGTCGAGGGAATTGTCTTTTCACCGCGCCCGGTGCAGAAGGGCGGCATCCCAATCTGGGTCGGCGGTGAGACCGAACCTGCCATGCGCCGCACCGCGCGCTATGCAGATGGCTGGTATCCAATCTGCAGCAACCCGAAACATCCGCTCGACACCCTGCCCAAGTTCAAGGCCGGCATCGAGAAGGTGCGCCGCTACGCCGAGGAGGCGGGGCGCAACCCGGACAACATCAAGATTGCCTCGTGGGTGGTTTGGCCGCCGGGCGACCATCGGGAAAAACTCCCGAGCGGCGACCCGAAGCTGTTCACCGGCCGCGCTGATGATATGGCGGCCGATATCGACGCCTTCACCAAGCTCGGCGTTACGTCCCTGATGTTTCGTTTCATGAGGGCGGATTTGCCACAGACGCTCGACGCCATGACCTGGTTCGCCGAGGAAGTGATGCCGAAGGTCAAGGCGCGGTGAGCAAATCTCATGCGTTAACCAAGTTCGCCTAGAACGATCGCGAATGACAGGCCAAGCCCCCACACTGCCTCGCCCCATCGGGCCCAGCTTCGCCGAGCTTTACACACCAAAGCTCGTCACCATTCTGCGCGAAGGCTACACCCTCCGGAATCTTCGGGCCGATGCGATTTCGGGCCTGACGGTTGCGATCATCGCCCTGCCGCTTTCGATGGCCATTGCCATTGCCTCCGGCGCAACCCCGGCGCAGGGGCTCTACACCGCGATCATCGGCGGGTTCCTGGTCTCGGCGCTTGGAGGCAGCCGGTTTCAGATCGGCGGGCCGGCCGGTGCCTTCATCGTATTGGTTGCGGGAACCGTCGTCGCCCATGGGATGGATGGGCTGATTCTCGCAACGTTTCTATCGGGCTTGATGCTGTCGGCCATCGGATTGCTGCGCCTCGGCACCTACATCAAGTTCATCCCCTATCCGGTCACGGTTGGCTTCACCGCTGGCATCGCGGTGATCATCTTCGCAAGTCAGTTCAAGGAACTGCTCGGCCTGACCCTAAGTGGGCAAGAGCCGGGACCGCTGCTGGAGAAGATTCCTGTCCTTTGGTCCGTTTTGCCAACCATCGACGCTGCGACTTGCGCCGTCGCGATCGCCTCGATCGCGATCATCGTCGGACTAAAGAAGGTACGGCCTCATTGGCCCGGCGTATTGATCACGGTTGTCGCCGCCGCCGCCTTGACCGGAATCTTTGACCTGCCGGTTGCGACCATCGGCTCGCGTTTCGGCGGGATCCCAAACCTACTTCCGGCGCCGGCGCTGCCGGACTTCAGTCTTGAAAAGATCCAGTCGGTGCTCCCCAACGCGGTGGCGTTTGCGCTCCTGGGCTCGATCGAATCCCTGCTCTCCGCGGTTGTCGCCGACGGCATGACGGGAAGGCGCCACCGCTCGAACTGCGAACTGGTCGGCCAAGGCGTCGCCAACGTCGCCTCAGCCTTGTTCGGAGGCTTCTGCGTCACCGGCACGATCGCCCGAACCGCCACCGACGTGCGGGCCGGCGCCCATGGCCCGATCTCCGGCATGTTGCACGCCGTGTTCCTCCTCCTGTTCATGGTGATCGCGGCGCCGCTCGCGCGCTTCATTCCGCTCGCGGCGCTCGCCGGCGTGCTCGCCATCGTCGCGTGGAACATGGTCGAGAAGCAGGCCTTCTGGAATCTGCTTCGCGCCTCGCGCGGCGACGCTTCCGTGCTGATCGTGACGCTGCTGCTCACGATCTTTCGCGATCTGACCGAGGCGATCATTGTCGGCTTTGCACTCGGCTCGGTTCTCTTCATCCACCGCATGTCGAAGTCGACATCCGTGGAAACACACAACCCCTTCGTCGGAGAAGACCGCGCCGATGACGCCAATGGCGGCCGCAGGCCCTATGACGAAGCTAGGGACGTCGACCCCAACGTTGTCGTGTACCGCATCTCCGGCGTGTTCTTTTTCGGTGCTGCCGCGTCGATCGGCTCGGTTCTTGATCGAATTGCCGACACCCATCGGGCGCTGGTGATCGACTTCACCGCCGTGCCGCTGCTCGATTCGACGGCCGCCAACACGATTGAAGGCCTCGCGCACAAGGCCCGCCGGCGCAACATCACGGTGGTGCTCACCGGCACGTCCGATAACATACGAGAAGCGCTCGAGGCTCATGATATCGGGCCGCCTTTGGTTTCCTACGAGCCGAACATCGCGGCGGCGCTGCAGGTGCTCCGGCGCCCGGAACCGTCGCCCACGCAATAGGCAGCACAGATCGTTACGAGCGGCGGCGGATGGCCTGAACGATTTGCTCGAGTGACTCGAGGAAGCGTGAGCGATCGCGCGGGCCAATGCCGGCGCCACCGCCCTTGATCTCGCCGATCTCGCGGAGATGGGCGTTCAGCTCTCGCATCGCAACCGCCATGCCGATGTTATCGGCGGTGAACGGTCGCCCGGTCGGGCCGATGGCCTGGGCGCGCTTCTCCAGGCAGCGTGCCGCAAGCCGGATGTCCTGCGTCACGACAATGTCGTCCGTCGTGACGTGCTCGACGATCCAATCATCGGCAGCATCGGGCCCCTCAGGCACCACCACGCGACGGATCGCGGGGTCGCCGTCAGCCCGCACCCAGCGATTGCCGACCAGATGAACCGTCAAGCCATGGCGGCGCGCGACCTTGAGTGCCTCGTCCTTCACCGGGCAGGCGTCGGCGTCGATGAAGAGATCGAGCATGACGTTCAGGCTCCTTCGAGCTCTTCGCGCTTGAGCTCGAGGGCAAGCCATTCATCCTCGGCGGCGGCGAGCGCGGACTCCGCTGTGCTCAGTGCCGTCGCAGTTTTGCTGAAGTTCTGAGGGTCGCGCGCGTAAAGGTTTGGATCGGCCAGCTTTGTCTGCAGCGTCGCAATCTCGCCGCGCAAGGACTCCATGCGGGCCGGCAGGGTCTGCAACGCGTGCTTCTCCTTGTACGACAAACGGGCGCGCTTTGGTGCCGGCTCGGCCGGTGACGCGGGCACGCTTTTGGCCGGCTTGGGCTTAGCGTGCGAGGCGGTCGCGGCAATTTGGGCAACACTCGGGCCGCGTTGGGCCGCCATGTCGCTATAGCCGCCGGCATATTCGATCCAGCGCCCCTGCCCCTCGAACGCGATGACCGAGGTCACCACGCGATCGAGAAAATCGCGATCGTGGCTGACCAGCAGCACGGTGCCGGCATAGTCGGCAAGCAGCTCCTGCAGAAGGTCGAGCGTTTCGAGATCAAGGTCGTTGGTCGGCTCGTCGAGCACGAGGAGGTTGGAGGGCTTGGTGAAGGCCCGAGCCAGCATGAGCCGGCCGCGCTCGCCGCCGGAGAGTACGTTCACCCGCGTCCGCGCCTGCTCGGCGGTGAACAGGAAGTCCTTCATATAGCCGATGACGTGCCGGGTTTGCCCACCCACCGTCACCGTTTCGCCTGCTCCGCCGGTGAGCGCCTCGGCGACCGTCACCGCGGAGCCAAGGCTGTCGCGGCTCTGATCGAGCGCCACCATCTGTAAATTGGTGCCGAGCCGTACTGCGCCGGAATCAGGCGCGAGCGCGCCGGTCAGGAGATTGAGCAGGGTCGTCTTGCCGGCACCGTTGGGACCAACAAAACCGACACGCTCGCCGCGCAGGATTCGGGTGCTGAAATTCCTGACGATGCGCCGATCGCCGAACGACTTGGCGATGGCCTCGACCTCAACCACGAGCTTGCCCGAAGCTCCGCCTTCGCTCGTGGTGAATGAAACCTCACCTTGTGGCGTGCGGCGCGCACGCTTCTCCTCGCGCATGGCAAGGAGCGCGCGCAGGCGCCCCTGGTTTCGCCGGCGCCGCGCCTTGACGCCCTGACGGAGCCACGCGGTCTCGGCCGCGAGCTTGCGCTCGAACTTGTGCCGCTCGGTCTCCTCGCGCTCGAGAATATCGTCACGCCAGGTCTCGAACTCGCCGAAGCCGCGGTCGAGCCGGCGCACCTGTCCATCACTCAGCCACAAGGTGACGCGCGAGAGCGCCTCGAGAAACCGGCGGTCGTGGCTGATCAGGATAAGGGCCGAGCGCGAAGCGAGCAGCGTGCGCTCCAGCCATTCGATCGCGGGCAGATCGAGGTGGTTGGTCGGCTCATCGAGCAGGAGGATGTCGAGCTCGGGCGCGAGGGCGCGCGCCAGGGCGCAACGGCGTATCTCGCCACCCGAAAGATTGCCGGGGTTTTCAGCGCCGGTGAGGCCGAGCGCCTCTAGCAAATGGCGCGCCCGGTGCGGGTCATCACCGGGGCCGAGGCCGGCCTCGACATAGTCGAGTGCGCTCTCAAAGCCTGATAGATCGGGCTCCTGTGGCAGATAGCGCATTGTGGCGCCGGGCTGGACGAAGCGTTCCCCCGAATCCGGCTGAACCAGATCAGCCGCGATCTTCAAAAGCGTCGATTTACCCGACCCGTTGCGCCCGACGAGGCAGAGCCGCTCGCCCGGCGCAACCGCGAGCTCGGCGCCCTCGAGCAGCGGCGTGCCGCCAAAGCTCAGATGTACATCGCGAAGGGCCAGGATCGGGGCAACCATGGCGTCCCTGTACAGGGGCAGGCGGGCGATCGCAACCAATCTGAAAGGGCGATGGCGGACCGGCCGAATTTCCCTTTATTCGGGTCCAGGGACTATGATGGTCGGGCGACCCGAGACCGAACGGAGGCGACCACGGCAACACGGGAATTGCGTACGATCGCCGAGTGGCTCGCCGATGGCGCACGCAATCGGGCCGGGCCCGACCAGGTCTTGGCCGAGTTGTGCGATCGTCTGGTTGCGCAAGGTGTGCCGATCTCGCGCGTCGCCGTGTTCGTCTCGACGCTCCATCCCGATATCATGGGCCGCGCGTTCTTCTGGCGCCCGGGCGAGCCGGTCAAGATCGCTGAAGCGACCTGGGCGTTCTTGGAGCGGCCCGAGTACAAGGACAATCCGGTTCCCTATGTGTCGCGCACGGGGGAGCGACTGCGCCGGCACATCGCCGATCCCGATTGCCCGCTCGACTTTCCCCTGATGAAGGAGCTGCGCGCCGAGAGCGCAACCGACTATTTCGCAGCGCCGCTTGCCTTTACCAACGGCGAGAACCACGTCGTCTCGTTCACCACCCACGCGCCGGGCGGGTTCACCGACGCGCAAATGGCGATCCTGGAGTCGATCGTTGATCCCTTGGCCCGCGTTGCGGAGATTCGGGCGCTTCGTCGCACGGCCGGCAATCTGCTCAACACCTATGTCGGCCGGCAGGCCGGCGAGCGCATCCTTGCGGGGCGCATCCGGCGCGGCCATTCCGAGAGCATCGACGCCGCGATCTGGCTCTCAGACCTGCGCGGCTTCACGGCGCTTGCCGACCGGATTCCGGCGCAGGAGCTGATCGAGGTGCTCAATCACTATTTCGACTGCCAGGTGCCGGCGATCGCGGATCATGGCGGCGAGATCCTGAAATTCATGGGCGACGGCCTGCTCGCGATCTTCCCGATCCGGGAAGATCGACCCGCCGACATCGTCTGCGGCGCGGCGCTCGAGGCCGCGCGCGATGCCATGAACGAGGTGGAGGAGTTGCGAAAACGGGAGGCGGCCCCCGCCTATCGCGACCTGCGCTTCGCCATCTCGCTCCACGTCGGCGAGGTGCTCTACGGCAATATCGGCGGCAAGGACCGGCTCGACTTCACCTGCATCGGCCCAGCCGTGAACCTTACCGCGCGCATAGAGAAAACCGCGCGTGACCTCGGCCGCACGGTCGTGGCCTCGCCCGAGTTCGTGCACCACTGCCCCGCGAAATTCACGCACCTCGGCGACTTCGCGCTGCGCGGCTTCGGCGCCCGCCACGCGGTCTATGGCCTCGCGGACGAGGTGACCGACGCGGTCTCTGCTTAGAGTTTCGGCCTTTTCCCGCGCCAGGGCCGGGCCTGCTCATAGGCCAGCGCCGCGCGGAACACGCGCTGATCGTCATAGGGCCGCGCCACAATCTGCATGCCGGTCGGCACGCCGGACTTCGAGAAGCCGGTCGGCACGCTCATCGACGGGCACTGGCTCACCAGATTGAAGCCGTGCGTCATGATCCAGCCGACATAGGCGTTCACCACCTTGCCGTTGACGGTGAAATCCTTGGCGAACTCGTCATGCCCGACCTTGACCGAGGGAATCGCGAGGGTCGGGCACAGCATCACGTCGTACTTCGAGACGACGGGCTCGAGCTTGCGCCACATCTCGCCGCGCTTGAGGAAGCACTGATAGAGCCGGCTCGCGCTGTGGCCGAGACCCTTCTCGAGCAGGTTCACCACGAACGGGTCCATCTCATAGCGCCAGCGCGGCAGATAGTGCGCCGCGATGCCGGCGAACAGGCCCTCCCACCAGGTGAGCCAGCAATCGAGCACGCCCCAATCCCAGCCGAGGTTCACCTCCTCGACCTTGCAGCCGAGCGAGCGGAAGGCGTCGGCCGACGCACGCAGGTTTCGCTCGACCTCGGGATCGACCGGGACATAGCCGAGATTGGTGGATAGCGCGACCTTGAAGCCCTTGAGGTCGGATGCCTCGGTCGGCAGCGTCATCTTGTCGGGCAGCGAGGTGAGATCATCGGGGTGCTGACCCGACGTCACGTTCTGCATGAGCGCGGCATCCGCCACGCTCCGCGTCATCGGGCCATAATGCAGTATCGATTCGAGCGGATGATCCCGATCGGTCGGGTTGCGGCCATAGGGCGGCTTGTAGCCGACGATGCCGCAGGCGGACGCGGGAATGCGGATCGAGCCGCCGCCATCCGTGCCGTCCGCGAGCGTGCTCATGCCGGAGGCGATGATCGCGCCCGCGCCGCCCGATGAGCCGCCCGCGCCATAGTCGAGGTTCCAGGGGTTGTGAGTCTTGCCCCAGAGCGGGCTACGCGTGTTGCCGGAATAGGCGAATTCGGGTGAGGTCGAGCGGATGTGCATGACTGCGCCCGCCTTCAACATCCGATCGACGGTCGCGGCCGTATAGTCCGGCTTGAAACCCTCGAAGATCTTCGAGCCGAAGGTCGTGATCTCGCCCTTGACCGGATGAAAGTCCTTGATCGCGACCGGCAGACCCTCGAGCGCGCGCGGCCGGCTGCCTTTTTTCTTCATGTACTCCTTTTCGGCCTTCCTCGCCTGGGACAGCGCGCGATCATAGAAATCATAGGTGATCGCGTTGAGCTTGGGGTTGACCGCCTCGCAGCGTGCGATCACCGCCTTCATCAGCTCGACCGGTGAAACCTTGCGTGCCTTGAAGGCCGCGATCGCCTCGGTTCCCGTCATGTAGCAGAGATCGAGATCGGCTGAGGCCATGGTCCCCTCCCCCTGGATGTGCATCTATGTCAGCATCGCTGTGCGATCGGAACCGGCCCAGCCTATCGCTGCCGGCGATCCGGTTCAATCGCGCCGCTGAAGCGTGTGGCCTGACCACAGCCTGCAACGTGGGAGAGACCATGATCAAGGTTCGGAAGATCGCCGTGTTGCGCGAGGTCATCGAAGCGGAGATGGGCGTCATGCTGGAGCGCCCGATCGTGCGGGTGGCGGGCCTTGCCGTGGTCATCAACCCAGTGGCAGGCCGCCATGAGCGCGATTTGAGCGCGATGTTCCCGATTGGCCGCGATGTCGGCGAACGCCTGATGCCCGAGCTGGTTCCCCTGCTGCGCGGGCCGGCGGTGTCTTACGGCAAGGCCGCGCTCGTCGGCGTCGCCGGCGAGATGGAGCATGGCGGCGCCTGCGTGCACCCGATGCTCGGCAAGCCGATGCGCGCGGCAATCGGCGGCGGCAAGGCCGTTATCCCGTCAAACGTGAAGGTTGGGCCAGTCGGTGCCACGCTCGACGTGCCGCTCGGCCACAAGGACGAGCCGTGGTCCTTTGATCACTTCGACACGATGACCGTCATGCTGGCTGATGCGCCGCGGCCCGATGAGATTCTCGTGGTCGTGGCGCTCGCCGATGGCGGGCGGGCGTTGCCACGCTGTGGGCAAGCGCCCGCCTGAATCACGTCAGCCCTTGATGGCGGTCGCCACCATGCTCGGCCGCTGCGAGAAGCTCTCGAACCAGGCGGCCAGCTTGGGACACCGGGCACGCCAATCCCGCGTGTGGCGGAAATCGACATGGGCGAGCGCCGTTGCCGCGGTGATCTGATCAATGCGCAAGCCACCGGCGGCGAGCGCATTGGCCTGCGCCTCGAGGCCATCGATCGCGCGATGGAGACGTGCCGTGTAGCGGTCCATCATCATCTTGGAGCGCTCGCCATCGGGCAGGATCGATTGCTGGCGCAACAGCAGCGACACCTGGGCCAAGCCATCGGCAAGCGCGTTGCGCACCTGCCAGCGCCAACGGTCCTTGTCGGGATAAAGCGTCGGCTTGCGGGCGATGCTGTCGAGATATTGGCAGATCACCGCGCTGTCGTAGATCGCGGTGCCATCATCCAGCTGCAACGTCGGGATCTGGCGCAGCGGGTTGATCTTATCAAGGAAAGTCGCCTCATAGACGTTGACCAACTCGAGCTCGACCGCTAGCTCCTGCTCGCGCGCGACCACGACTGTCTTGCGGCCGAACGGTGACGCCTCCGCCGTGAAAATCTTCATGATCCTGATCGTCCTCCGAGTCCAATCTTCGGGGCGGACGGTGCCAAGCCCCAGCCTTGCTGGCAAGCGCCAAGATGCTGGGGCGGTTGATGCTCAGTGCGCTTCCGTGCGAGAAACCGAGCGGCGAACAATGAGGGGAGCGGAGCCGTGAAGGTGCTGGTGCTCGGGGCGGGCGTGGTTGGCACGGCGGCCGCCTATTATCTCAACCGCGCCGGCCACGAGGTCACGGTGATCGAGCGGCAGAACGCCGCTGGCATGGAGACGAGCTTCGCCAATGGCGGCCACGTCTCGGCCTTTACCGCGCGGCCCTGGGCGAGCCCGACCGTGCCGCGCATGCTGGTGAAATGGTTCGGCCGCGAGGACGCCCCTTATCTGGTTCGGCTTCGGCCTGAGCTTCGCCAATGGCTCTGGGGCCTGCGCTTCATGCGCAATTGCACCACCGCGCGCCACATGAAGATGGCGCGCCACATGGTGCGCCTCTCGATGGATTCCTTCGAAGCGCTGAAGGAGGTGCGCGAGCGTGAGCACCTGGACTACGACCAGCGCGCCAATGGCGTCCTGCATGTCTATCGCAGCCAGAAGGCACTGGATGAAGCGGCCGGTGGTGAGCGCGTGATCGAAGATCCGCGCGCGCGCTCCGAGGTCGTCGACATGAATCGCGCCTTGGCCATCGAGCCCGCGCTCGATCAGGCCCGGCAGCTTTATGTTGGCGGTCTCTACTTCGCGCATGACGAGACCGGCGACGCGCACAAGTTTTCGACCGAGCTGGCCGCTGCCGCCGCGCGCCACGGCGTCGTATTCAACTATGGCACCACGGTGCGCGCGCTCGTGCGCGAGGGTGATCGGATCGTTGCGGTTGAAACTGATCGCGGGCGCCTCAGCGCCGACGCCGTGGTGCTCAGCCTGGGCGCGGAGGGCCCGTTGTTCCTCCGCCCGGTCGGCATCGACGTGCCGATCTATCCGGTGAAGGGCTATTCGGTGACCCTGCCGACCGAGGGCTATAACGGCACACCGAGCGTTGGCATTCATGATCAGGAGATCAGGGTGGTGACCTCGACTTATGGCGGCCGGCTGCGCGCGGCGGGCACGGCCGAGCTCGTCGGCTATGACCGCACCATCACGCCAAGCCGGGCAGATGCCGTGCTGCGCGGCGTCATGCAGATGTTTCCGAGCGGGGGCGATGCCAGTCGCGCCGAGCGTTGGACCGGCCTTCGACCCATGACACCGGACTGCGCACCGCTGATCGGCCGCACGAAGCTCAGCAACCTCTATCTTGACACCGGCCATGGCAGTCTCGGTTGGACCTTGGCCTGCGGCTCGGGCCGCGCCATTGCCGACCTCGTCTCGGGCAAGAAATCCGAGATCGACCTCACCGGCTTCGAGGTCGACCGGTTCTAGCGCCGCCATGCCATTTCACGACCCGGCCTATTTCTTCGCCGCGCTCGCGGGGGCCGCGCTCTGGTTCGGTTTGATCGTGGCACCCTTCAGGCCCTGGAGCACGCGAGAACGACTCGAGCCGAGCGGTGCAACGCCGGATGCCGATCTCGGCTCGATCGTCGTGCTGATGCCGGCGCGCAACGAGGCGTCGGTGATCGGCCGCTCGATGGCCGCGCTCGGGCGACAGGGACGCGGTCTTTCGGCAATTCTGATCGACGATCAGTCGATCGATGGCACGGCCGAAGTCGCACGCACCGCTGCACCACCCGATTTGGCGCTCGAAGTCATCACCGGCGCCGCGCTGGAGCCCGGCTGGGCCGGCAAGATGTGGGCGCTCGAGCAAGGGCGTCGACACGCGACGCGTCCGCTTATCCTCCTGCTTGATGCCGACATCGAATTGAAACCAGGGACGATCGCCGCTTTGCTCCGAAAACGCGAGGAAACCGGGGCCGCCCTGGTCTCTCTCATGGCCGAGCTCAGCATGGTGAAGCCGGTCGAGCGGCTGTTGATCCCGGCATTCGTTTATTTCTTCAAGCTGGTCTATCCCTTCGCGCTGTCGAACTCGCGCGCTCGGCTGGTCGCCGCCGCCGCGGGCGGCTGCGTCCTGATCGAGCGTGCGGTGCTCGAAGAGATCGGCGGCTTTGGCGTACTGCGCAATGCGATCATCGATGATTGCGCGCTCTCACGGGCGATCAAGGCTTCGGGCCGACGCACCTGGGTCGGGCTCACGCGCGACGTGATCAGCCTGCGCGGCTACGCGACCATCGACCCTTTATGGCGCATGGTGTCGCGCAGCGCCTACACCCAGCTCGGCTATTCGCCGCTGCTGCTCGGATTCGCAACGCTTCTGATGGCGCTCGCCTTTTGGATGCCGATCATCGCGCTCGTGGCTTTCCCCGCCATCGACGCCAAGCTCGTCGCCGCGGCAGGGCTGATCGCGATGATGGCGAGCTACGTGCCGACGCTCCGCTACTACGATCGATCACCGCTTTGGGCGGCAGCGTTGCCGCTGATCGGAACGCTTTACCTCGCCATGACCTGGCATTCCGCAATCGACTACTACCGGGGCCGCCGAACCACCTGGAAGGGCCGCGTGTACGACCGGAACATGACGTCTTCAGGCGATTGAGGCGACGCGCTGTTGCCGCGGCCGACACATCGGCTTAGAACGAGGACGCGGAGATCGTCGAGGCATGACCGAGAGCCAGTTCCATCGCGTTGCGGAGCGTGAGCGCCCGTCGCTCACCTTGTACCTCGACGGTCAAGCGATCGAGGCCCGGCGCGGCGACACAGTGCTGACCGCGCTTCTGCTGGCGCGCCATGTCATTCGTGAGTCCGAGTTTGGCGACGGGCCGCGTGCCGGCTTCTGTCTGATGGGCGCGTGCCAGGATTGCTGGGTTTTCCTCGATGCTGGTGGGCGCATTCGGGCCTGCACAACGATGGCCGAGGAAGGCCTACGGCTGGTCAGCAAGGTCAGCGTCCCGTGACGGAAGGTGGTTCCTTACGCGTCCTGATCGTGGGCGCCGGACCCGCCGGCGTACGCGCCGCCGAGACATTGCTGAAACACGGTGTGAAACCGACCGTGGTGGACGAGGCGCCGCGCCATGGCGGGCAGATCTATCGCCAGCAGCCCGACGGCTTCAAACGACCACCGCGCACACTCTATGGCTTCGAGGCGCACAAGGCGACGCGGCTGCATCAGGCCTTCGATTCGCTGAAGGAGCGCATCGATTACCGCCCTAACACGCTCGTCTGGAATCTCTGGCGCAATGTCGCGCACGTGGCGGGGCCGAAGGGAACCGATGAGATCCCCTTCGATGCGCTCGTGCTCGCCACCGGCGCGATGGACCGCATCATCCCGCTTCCGGGCTGGACTCTGCCCGGCGTCTATTCGTTGGCGGGCTCGCAGGTGGCGCTCAAATACCAAGGCTGCGCCATCGGCCAAAAGGTCGTGTTCTGTGGCACCGGCCCACTGCTCTATCTCGTCGCCTATCAATACAAGCACGCTGGTGCCGAGGTCGTCGCAGTGTGCGATACGGCGAGACTATCCCACGCCGCCTACCTGATGCCCGGATTGCTCGCCGGCGGATCGACGATCTTCAAGGGCATGTGGTACGCCGCCTGGCTGAAGCTCCACGGCGTGAAGGTGCTGAACGGCGTGACGCCGCTCCGCTTCGAAGGCACGGATCGAGTCAATGCGCTTCGCCTCATCACCGGTCGTGGCGGCGAGAAGACGCTTGCGTGCGACGCGGTCGGCCATGGCTACACGCTCAAGCCTGAGACCCAATTGGCCGATCTCGCCGGCGTCAATTTCGGCTTCGATACGATGACGCGCCTCTGGTTGCCCGCGATCGATGAGTACGGCCGATCGACTGTTGAAGGGGTGTATCTCGCGGGCGATGGCGCCTCGATTGCTGGCGCGGACGCGGCCGAGCTCAGGGGTGAGCTTGCCGCGCTTGCGCTGCTCAAGGACCATGGCATGGCGGTGCCGAATGCGCGGATGGTGGCGCTGATGAGAAAGCTCGGGCGACTGAGCCGCTTCCGGGAAGCGCTCGACCGGCTATTTCCCGTGCCCGCCACCGACGTGCACGCGATCAATGACGAGGTCGTGGTCTGCCGCTGCGAGGCGATCACGGCCGGCGAGATTCGCCACGCCGCCCATGAGCTCGATGCCGGCGAGGTCAACCGGGTGAAGGCGCTCACCCGCGCCGGCATGGGCCGCTGTCAGGCGCGTCTCTGCGGCGCCAACATCGCCGAGCTCGTGGCTCACGCACGGGCGGTGCCGCTCGAGGCGGTCGGGCGTTTGCGCGGCCAGGCGCCGATCAAGCCATTGCCGATTGCGCTGACCCGGAAGGCCGACGCGCTCTGGGCACTCAATCGACCGGATGAGCCATGGAGCGGCTAGAGACCGAGGTCATCATCGTCGGCGGCGGGATCGTCGGCTGTTCGACTGCGCTCCATCTGCGTCAGCGCGGCGTGCCCGTGATCCTGCTCGAACAGGGTCAGACCGGTGCTGCCGCGAGCGGCGTCAATTTCGGTGGCGTCCGGCGCAATGGTCGCGCGCTCGAAGAGCTGGCGATCGCCGCGCGCAGCCTCGAGGTGTGGCGCTCGATGCCGCATTTGCTCGGCTCCGATTGCGAATACATGGTCACGGGCCATCTCAAGCTCGCGCGCAGCGAGGCCGACATGGTGGCGCTCGCGCGCCATGCCGAGGCCCAGGCACCCTTTGGCTTCAAGGTCGAGATGCTGAGCCGAAACGCCCTGCTCGCCCGCTTCCCCTATTTCGGCCCCAAAGTGCTCGGAGCCGCCTGGTGCGAGAGCGACGGCCAAGCCAATCCGCGCTTGGTCGGGCCGGCCTTCGCGCGCGCGGCCAGAGCAGCAGGCGCCATCATTCGCGAGCATAGCCGGGTAAGCACAGTCGCGCGTGACGGTGAGCGCTTCCTTGTCGTGTGTGGCGATGATCGGGAGCACCACGTCGAGGTGCGGGGCCGCACGCTGATCAACGCCGCTGGCGCGTGGGCCAACCAGATCGCCGCAAGCTTCGGCGAGCAGGCGGTGATGGAGGCCTGGAGCCCGCAAATGGTGGTCACCGAGCCATTCCCCTATTTCCTGAAGCCAGCGCTCGGCGTGGTCGGTGGCGATGTTTACCTACGTCAGATTCCGCGCGGCAATTTCATCTTCGGCGGCGGCTATGGCGATGCGACGCTCGCCTCCGGCCGCGCAACCGTGATGCCGAAGGAAACACTCGGCAGCTGCGAACTTGCGGTGCAACTCATTCCGCGGGTCGCGGAGGCCACCGTGATTCGCGTCTGGAGCGGCTTCGAGGGCATTACGCAGGACCACCTGCCGGTGTTCGGCCCTAGCCTGACCACGCCAGGCCTGATCCACGCCTTCGGCTTTTCGGGGCACGGCTTTGCGCTGTCGCCTGGTGTCGGGTCCATCGTGGCCGAGCTCGCAACCACGGGCGCGACCGATGTGCCGCTCGGCCCGCTCAGCATCGGGCGCTTCGCCAAAGAGAGTGCGGAGACCCCCGGCCGTTAGGCGATGTCGAGCACAACCTTGCCCATCTGCTGCGCGCTATCCAGATAGTTGAGCGCCGCGGCGCCATCGGCCAGCCTGAAGGACCGGTCGATCACCGGCTTGATCTTGTAGGCCTCGGCAAACGCCAGCATGTCGCGATATTCATCGCGGCTGCCCATGGTGGTGCCGATGATCGATTTCCAGCGCAGATAGATCGGCGAAAGCTCGAACTCCGCGGGGCCCGGGCTCGTCGAGCCGAAGGTGACGAGGCGCCCGCCATTCGCCAGAGAGTCGAGCGCTTTTTGGAACACCGCCTTGCCGATCGAATCGACCACAAGGTTGGCGCCGCGCCCGCCGGTGAACAGCTTCACCTCCTTGGCCCAATCAGCGTCGGAGCCGAGGGCGAGGTCGGCGCCGAGCTTCCGTGCGCGCTCAAGCTTGGTGTAGTCGCGCGAAGTGACCACAACGCGCGCACCCGCCGCCTTGGCAAATAGCAGCGCCTGTGTCGCCGCACCCCCGCCGATACCGGTGACCACGACCGTCTGGCCGGCCTTAAGCCTGCCCTCGGTGAACAGCGCGCGAAAAGTGGTGAGACCGACGAGAGAAATCGCGGCCGCCTCGACAAAGCTCAAATAGGCGGGCTTGGGCTCGATCTGATCGGCCGAGATCACCAGCTGCTCGGCAAAGGTGCCGTGATCGGGATGACCCAGAATCTTGTAGCCGACGCCATAGTCGCCTTCAGGCACATGGCTCGAGCTGAGCCATTCCTGGCTTGAGTTGATCACGACCTCGTCGCCGACCTTAAGGTGTCCGACCCCGGCGCCCACCGCGTCGATCACGCCGGCGCCGTCCGAACCGAGCACGACCGCGGGCAAGTCGGGTGTGCGCCGCAGGCAGGTCCAGATATCGCGGTGATTGAGCGCCGCTGCCCTGAGCCGCACGCGCACATCCCGTGGTCCGAGCGGCGGCACCGGCATGTCGACCAACTTGGCGCCACCGAGACCGGCACCCTGATGAACAATCGCCTTCATCGATCACTTCCCTTCCAATGGTTCGGGCAAAGGCGGCATTGGCCGGCCGAGGCCTCGCCCGCTATAGTGGAGTCGGCGCGCACCTTGGAGAACCGGAGGATATCCCGTCAATGGCCCGTAGGCTGTACGACCTTTCCGCCCGTGACGACCGCCGTTTCAGCTCCTATTGCTGGCGGGCGCGCTTCGCTCTGGCGCACAAGGGTCTCGATGCGGAAATCGTGCCGGTAAGCTTCGGCGAGAAGGACAAGATCGCCTTCAGCGGTCAACCTCTGGTGCCGGTGCTGGTTGAGGACGGGCAGACGATCCCGGATTCCTGGAAGATCGCCTGTCATCTCGAGGAGAAACACCCGAGCCGCCCGAGCCTCTTCGGCGGCGCAGTGGGCCAGGCGGAGGCGTTGTTCATCAATCACTGGTGCGACAAGATCGTCCAGCCGGCGCTGGCGCCAGGCCTGATGTTCAGCATCTTTCAGAAGGTGCGCCCCGAGGATCAGGCCTATTTCCGGGAGTCGCGGGAGAAGCGCTTCGGGCACTCGCTCGAAACCTTGCATGCCGAGCGCGAGACGCATGTCGCGAATTTCCGCAAGGTGATCGAGCCGGCGCGCGCGGTACTGGCGACACAACCCTTCCTCGCCGGCGACGCGCCGCGCTACGCCGACTATATCCTTGCCGGCACGCTTCAGTTCGCGCGCCTGGCCTACAAGGACGACGTGCTCGCGGCGGACGATCCGGTGCGTGCCTGGCGCGATCGGGTGTTCGACCTGTTCGGCCGCATGGCTGCCTCTGTGCCCGCCGCCGCCGCTTGATCGAGGGTCCACGGCCTCGCCCATGACCGCATCGGACGTCCGCTTCACCATCAGGTTTTGGGGCGTGCGTGGCGGCCTGCCGACACCAAATGCCGCGACGCGCCGCTATGGCGGCAACACCTCGTGCGTCGAGGTTCGGAGCGGCGACCATCTCATCATCTTCGATGCCGGCACCGGCATCCGCCCGCTCGGCGTCGCGCTGGCCAAGGCAGGGAGCACATTCGACGCCGACATCCTGTTCTCCGAGACGCGCTTCGATCACATCTGCGGCCTGCCGTTTTTTGGCCCGGGCTACAACCCGAACAACAAATTTATCGTGTGGGCCGGCCATCGCGATTCGACGGGCAGCATGCAGCGCGAGCTGACCAACATGATGACCTCGCCGCTGTTTCCGATTCCGCTAAGCTTTATCGGCGGCTTGAAGGCCTATCGCGATTTCGTCTCGGGCGAGGGCTTCGAGCTCAGACCCGGCATCCAGATGCGCACCGTCGCGCTCGATCACCCGTACAACGCGACCGGCTATCGGCTTGAGCGGGATGGTCGTGCGTTCTGCTACATCTCAGGCACGCAGCACAGACCGGGCGAGCTGAATCTTGCCGTCCTCTCGCTCATCGCCGGCGCGGACGTCGTGATCTATGATTCCTACTATCTCGACGCCGAGTACGAGCTGGTCACCGAGGGCGGTCACTCGACCTGGGAAGAAGGTGTTCGCCTGTGTCGCGCCGCCGGTGCCCGCCGGCTCGTCGCGTTCGAGCATCACCCGGTTCACGACGATGCGCTGCTCGATGAGGTTCAGCGGTCCCTGGAAAAGATGCTGCCGGGCTCTCTGGTCGCGGTCGAGGGCATGACGATCAGCGTCTAGACGCGCTGCTCGAGCGTTTCGAACACATCACCGGCCGGCATGCGCCCCAACATGTGACGGCGGTGCCAAAGCGTGAAAAACAGCAGCCGCCAGACCGCCTGCGCCGAGCGGCCCTTGGCGTCCTTGCAAGCTTGAGTGACCGCGCCGGGGCGACATAGCTCTTCGATGACGGGCTGTCGCTCAAGCAACGGCCCGAGGCGCGATGCCTCGGCAGCAATCCACTCGCCAACCGGAACGGTGAATCCCCGCTTTCGCGCGAAGGGTTCGAGAGCATGGCTCTTGTCCGCGAGCCAGCGACGCAGCAGCCACTTCCCAAGGCCGCGGCGCACCTTGAGCGAGGGCGGCAGGCGAAAGGCAAACTGCGCGACCGCCGGATCCAGGAACGGCGTGCGGCCCTCGACACCGTGCGCCATCAGGCAACGATCGAGCTTGGGCAGCAAGTCGTGCGGCAGCCAATCGGCGCAGTCGAGCGCCTGGGCCCGTTGCAGACGATCCCATTCGGGCCTTTCGCTCGCCCGCTCCGCCTCGACGAGTCCGGCACGCCAGTCACGCGGCAGCTCGCGCAGGATGCCGAGGCCCTCGAACGGGTGCGACGCCCGCATCGGCTTGGCGCCACCGAGCCACCAGGGCCTCAGCAGGGAACGATAGCGGCCATAGCCGGCGAACAGCTCATCGCCGCCCTCACCAGAGAGCACAACCTTGACGTCCTGTCGCGCAACCTCAGCCAGCCTGTAGGTCGGGACCGTTGCATAGTCGGCGACCGGGTCATCAAGCGCCACCGCGACCGTTGGAAGCAGGCGCCAGAAATCATCGGGAGCGAACGGCACTTCATTGTGTTCGGCACGCACCGCGTGGGCCAGGCGCTTGGCCTCCTGCCGCTCATCGTGAACGCCAGTGCCGGGAAACCCGATCGTATAGGCACGCACCGGCCGCTCGTTCAGGCGCGCCATCATGGTCAGCACGGTCGCGCTGTCGATGCCGCCCGACAAGAACAACCCGAAGGGCACGTCCGCGCGCTGATGCACCGAGACGCTGTCCTTCAGGACCTCATCCAGGCGCGCCAAAGCCTCGCGTTCGGACCATGGCTCCGGCGCTTCGGTCGGCAGGATGCTGCGACGACGGCGCTCGACAATCCGGCCGTCCTCGATGACCAGGAGTTCGCCGGGCAACACCCGCTCGATGCCTTCGAAGATAGTTGCGCGGGCGGTCGTGAATTGCAGCGCCAACAACTCATCGCGCGCCTTTGGCGATAGGCGCGGCGCAATCAGCCCAGCCGCGATCAAAGCCTGTGCTTCGGACGCAAAGGCCACGCCCTGCGACAAAGTCGCGACGTAGAGCGGCTTGATCCCAAACGGGTCGCGCGCGAGCACGAGGCGGCGGCGCGCCACGTCGCAAAGCGCAAGGGCGTACATGCCGCGCAACCGATCGACGAAGTCGAGGCCAGCGGCGGCGTAAAGCCGGAGCGGCACCTCGCAATCCGAGCCGGTGCGAAAATGATGCTCGCCGAGCTCACGGCGCAATTCGATGTAGTTGTAGATCTCGGCATTGGCGACCAGGACGTGCCCCGCGCCATCATCAAGCGGTTGGGCGCCGGTGGCGAGATCGATGATCGATAGCCGATTGTGAATCAGCCCGACCGATCCATTGACGAAGCGGCCGCGCCCGTCGGGGCCGCGATGGGCCAGCGCATCCGCCATCCGGTCGAGAGCGCGCTCATCGGGCGGCGCGCCCTGCGCCATCATCAGCCCGGCGATGCCGCACATGGCCCTTGCGCCACGACCTTCTCGAAAAACGCGCGATACTGCGCGATCACCGCGGCTTCAGTGAAACGCGCCTCATAGGCCGATCGCCCCGCCGCGCGCAGGCGCGCCGCAAGCTCGGGGTGGTCGAGCAAGGTGGCGAGCGAGCCCGCTAGCGCTTCGGCATCATCGACCGGCACCAGGAGGCCGGTCTCACCCGAGGCGATCAAGGCCGCAGGCCCGACGCTCGCGGCCGCCACCACGGGCACGCCTTGGGCCCAGGCTTCGATCACCACATTGCCGAGCGGCTCGCGGCGCGACGGGCACGTGAAAGCGTCAGCCGCCGCCATTAGCGCCCCGACATCGTTGCGCCAGCCGAGCCATCGCACGCGATCCACCACGCCGAGCTCGCGCGCCAGTGTCTCGAGCGCGCCCCGCTCGGTGCCTTCGCCGCCGAGCCAGAGAATGACGCCGGGCAGGCGTTCCAGCGCGCGGATCAGCACATCGAAGCCCTTGTTGCGATGGAGCCGCCCGAGCGCGAGCACGACCCGCGCATTCATTGGCGTCGACAGCGCTTCGCGCGAGACCGGCGGCAGCGGTGACGCATCGACGAAGTTCGGCAGATAGTGAGTGCGCTCGGCGGGCCAGCCATTAGTTCGCATGTAGCGCACGAGATCCATCGTGTTGCCGATGAGATGGTCGCAGCGCCGATAGTATTTGAGATCGTAATAGCCGCCGAGCCTTGCGACGTGGATGTACCGGCGACGTTCGGATGGTCGCGGGCAAAATCCGGTCGCGCGACTCATCCAGGTCAGGACGACGTTCGGCGCGAAGCCGTCGATCTGGCGGCCCAGCCGACGGCGCGTGGTGACGTCGAAGACGCCACCGAAGGGCAGCTCAACGACCGGAACGCCCGATGCAACAATGTCCTTCGCCCAAGGTCGACCGCGGCGCACGAGGGCGCGCTGCTCGATTCCGGCGCGTGCGAGCGCGCCACACAGTCGGACGAAAAAGGCCTCCGCCCCACCCTGTTTTCCACCGGCAATGGCCTGCAGCAGTCGAAGGGTCTTCGGCGCCGCGTCGGCGCTAGGCATGGGGCGGCCCCGCCGATTCATCCCGGTCCAGCTCGGCCATCAGGCGCGAGAGCAGCGGGTAAAGACCCGCCATCAGCGCGATCATGAAGCCCATGCGGCCTTCGCGATAACCCCTGCGCGAAAAATAGCATTTCAGGAACCGCGAGATCGAGCGGCGGAGCGTGCAGAGCAGCGAGGGCAGCGGGCTCCCCTCCGCTCTCAGATCGGCCGCGCGCGCCAGGCTGTAGCGCTTCAGCCGCTCGACCATCTCGCCGAGATTCCGATCCACATAATGGATCACGGGTGTCGACAGCCGGCCGCTTTCACCGCTCAGCGTGACCGCGGGATGGATGCGCTGGCCGGCCCAGTGCTTGACTCCGGGCGCGAACAGCCGGGCCGCTGCGCTCACGCCGAACGATCCGCCCCAGCCATAGCGCACCAACCGGGTGCCGATGTAATTGTCGAAGGGAATCAGAAAATAGCCGCGCCGCGCCGTAGCGATCGCCGCGCGCACTTCACTTGCCAGTGCTTGGGGCACGCGCTCATCGGCATCGATCTCGAGAATCCAATCGCCGCTGCACGCGGCGACGCCCGCCTGCCGCCGCTCGCCCTCGATCGGCCATGCGCCCTCGACCACCTTTGCGCCATGAGCCAGTGCGATGTCCTTCGAGCGGTCGGTTGAACGATCAAGCAGGACAACAAGCTCGTCGGCGAATTTCAACGTCGCGAGACAGTCCGCAAGCTGTGCTTCCTCATTGCGCGCCACCACGAGCGCGGAGAGGCGCGGCCCGCTCATGCCACCGCCTTTTGCACCTTGGTCCATAAAGCGGCGGCAGCCGCCTCGACGGTCTCGACCGCGAGATTGGTCATCAGCGAGCCCGTGGTGCGATGATCATAGCCGGGCCGTCCAATGAGCTCATCGTAGCTTTCGGGCGTGCGAACGACGGCGCATTTCATACCGCAGGGCGCGTAATGCCTGTCTTTGCTCGGGCCGAACAGGCCAAGTGTCGGGCAACCGGAGGCCGCTGCGATGTGCATGAGCCCCGAGTCATTGCCGACGAACAGGGCGGCGCGCTTCAGACAGGAAAATGCGGTCAAGAGGTCGATGCGTCCGACCAGATCGATCCGTCGCTCGGCCGAGAGCGCGGCCAACAGCGGCGCCGCGGCCCTTTCTTCGCCGGGTCCACCGAACACCACGATGCGAGCGCCGCTTAGAATGCCAGAGGGAGACGTCAGGCGCTCGACCAGCGCAATAAAGCGCTCGATCGGCCATTCCTTGCCGCGCCAATTGGCGGTCGGCCCGAGCGCCAGGAATTGCCCGGCCGCACCGACCAGGCGCTCGGCCTCCTGCTCGTGGCGCGAGGTCCACCAAAGCCTGGGCGATGGCGGTGGTGAAACTCGTGCGGCTTCGGCGAGCTGTGCAACCCGATGGATTGACTCTGCGCTCCCGCGAAACACGATGCGCCGCCGCGTCGCGAGGAGCCATGAGAGCGCGGAACCACGCAGGTCGACCACCATGTCCCAGCGCGAGAGCACAACCTTGCGCCACAGCGCGAGCCAGTGACCACCGAACCTCGACTTCGTGATGCGGAGGATTCGATCGAGACCCGGCACCGCTTCGAAGAGGGGCGCCGCTGCCGGTCCGCACGCAACCGTGACGCGGATGCCGGGGTTGGATTCGATCAGGTGGGAGAGAAGGCCGGTGGAGAGTACCGCATCGCCGATGCGCGTCGAGGTGAGGTAAAGCAACCTCATCGAAACACGGACTCGAACTCGCCCGCGACCGAATCCCATGAGCGGCGCCTGCCATGCGCGCGCGCCGCGCCACTCACCGTGTCGAACGCCGAATCTTCGGTGAGCAGACGCACCGCATGATCGACAAACGCCTCGTCGGTCGCCGCCAAATAGCCGGTCTGCCCGTCGACGATGCGCTCGCCCACGGCGCCGAGCGGGCGACACACGGCCGGCACACCGACCGCCTGGGATTCGAGCAGGGTCGATGCCATCAAATCCTGCTCAACGCTCGGATAGAGATGAACCCGCGCATAGCGATAGTTCGAGGCCATGTCGACATCGCCGCGCGGTGCCTTGATCACGACACCGGACGATGCCGCCTTCGTCACGAGAGCCAGGATCTCCTTCAGCTCATCCGGCACCTTCGCCGGATCTTCCTGCGCCTTGTGCAACGAAGTTGAATAGACCTGCAGCTCACCATCCGGCAGACGCGGCCGGATCTTCTCGACCCACAGCGTCACGGCCCAGTCGAGCCCGTGCTTCGGATGCGCGGTGACAACGGCGGTCGGCTTCTTGCCCTTGGCATCCATCGGGCCCGCGTTGCGATATTCGTCGCGCACGGCCGGTTGGATCGTATGCAGGCGGATCTGGCTGTTCGGCTTGAACGTCTTGCGCTGGGCATCCGCCGAGAACACAATTTTGGCCGAGGTGCGTGACAGCATATCGGCCGCCGCCTGGGTGTTGAGATAGCCCGCATGGCCGGCCACCCAAAGAACCCTTGCCGAGACCGCCCTTGTAAACTCCAAGAGGGTTGGCTTGCGAAAGGCGATCAGCACCTCGGTGATCGGCGGCTTGCGGCCCTCCCAATTGATCCAGCTGACGTTCTCGATACCCATCGAATGCGGCGAGCGGTTAAACGCGCGCACCACGTGGCCCCGCCGCGACAACGCGCCGGGGAGCGAGGCGAAGGCCTTTTCCGGTCCGCCGAGCGGCTGAAAGCTGGGGGTGGAGCCGTTGAAGGGGATGGAGTCGTCGACCAGCGTCACAAGCATTCACCGCTTATAGACCCGCTGTGGCCGGCT
>Ga0194121_10002538_pt1 | contig 28906 bp, 27 predicted proteins | sample TA2MahCa50mmetaG_FD_148609 | JGI IMG/M metagenome (GOLD analysis project Ga0194121, IMG submission 148609) | Freshwater microbial communities from Lake Tanganyika, Tanzania - TA2015020 Mahale Deep Cast 50m | ecosystem: Environmental > Aquatic > Freshwater > Lake | place: Tanzania: Lake...
TGGGACGCTTGCAGCTTTGCTTGGTATTTTGATGGTCGTCCTTTTTATGCCGACTGCACTTGCGATCAAGCTCAATTCCCCCGGGCCGATTTTCATCAAACAAAAACGGGTTGGTAGATACGGAAAAAACTTCACGCTCGTAAAATATCGCACCATGCTGGCGCTTGGCCCTGGGGGTCTCGCGGAAACGCAGGGTGCCGAGTGGTCACAAAAAAATGACGCACGTATTACCGGCATTGGTAAATTTTTGCGCGGGACGCGGCTTGATGAACTCCCGCAGGTATGGAACATCCTAAAGGGCGAGCTTTCATTTATTGGCCCACGGCCTGAACGCCCAGAGTTTGTGGAACACTTGCGAAATGATATCCCCTTTTATGATATGCGTCATTTGGTTCGCCCCGGGCTTTCGGGATGGGCGCAAATCAACCCGCCGTACTACTACGCATCAAAAGAAGAAACAATTTTGAAACTCCAGTACGACCTGTACTACATCAAAAATCGCGACCTTGGGCTTGATCTCGCTATCGCCCTCAAAACCCTGATGGTTATCCTCTCGCAGCAGGGGCGCTAATTATTACAGATTGCCTAAATCTGGTTTAGACCCATCCTAACGGTCAACCCAATATGGCATCCAATGGCTTGAACCTTCGCGTTGGGAAAAATTCATATCGTCCCGCGATAGCAGGATGATATGACTTTCAACAGTCCCAACTAAATCCCGACCTAAACGGCTAGAGTCGTTCAATTCCTACGTAACGAAATCGCGGCGCATGTTCACCCGATGGCCATTCAACTTTATCAAAAAACATAGTAAGCGGGCGAACTCTTAGACGCGGTCCTGGCAAGTCAGCACCAGTCAAGGAAATATACACAACAAATCTTTCATCAGTTTCGGTATGAGCTCCTACACCTAACACCTGATACAATCCACCTTTGTAATGTTTATATATACCACACAAAAGTTTTAAATCTTTTTCCATATAAATAAGGATTTAGAGCGACTGGATAAAGAGCTGTACTTGCCGCTGGATTTCGGGATCGGGATTGAGCTCACCTACGCGAAGGGCTGCTCCGCGCGCTTTTTGTGGCTCGCCTATAGTTTTGTAAAAAAATGCGAGGCGCTGGTACAAAAGAGCAATTTGAGGGCCGGTACGCGTTTTGCCTAAGTCGGGCTCTTTTTTTGCAATATGCTCTTCTTGTATTTTTATGGCATCTGCAAGCCGATCGTTTCTAAAATACGCGTCCATGATAACGTCATAGTCAAGAAAATCATCATGCGCGCGGATATAAGACAACTCTTCCAATTCGCGAGCGCGATCCCCAACATCAATCGCATGAGAAAGAGCGTTGTAATAGACAAAAAGATGATCCGGAACAAGTCTTTTTGCCTCATCAATTGCCTGCCACATGCCGGATGTATTGCCCTGCACCTTGCGCGCTTGAGCAATTTCAAGATAAATATTTGGTCGTCCCGCAGAAAGTTCTTTTGATTTCGAAAACAATTCTTCTGCTTTTCGCGCATGCTCACGATCAGCTTCTCCAAAAATCGTCGCGGCTAGATTATGCAACTCACCCGCATACATATACCACTTTACGTCTTGTGGTCGGTCGCTCATATTTTCTTCCATATGAGCAATTGCAAAGTTGATAACGCCTCGCATTTCCTCGGGGTTTCTCAACTGGTTCGGGGCGCCTGAAAATCCTCCCGCTTTCAGAAAATCAAATACATATTCGGCTACTGCTCGCCGAGTATCAATATCGCCATACGTATTATACGCAAGGGCGCGCAGAGTATATTCCTTTGCATCCTGATCAGCGCCGGCTGCAAATGCAACTCGCGCCTGTTGTGCAAGGCGTGCTTCTTGGAACGGTCTCCATACACCGATGACAAACAAAAATATAAAAATGAGAACGCCGGGAAGCAAAAGCATGGGAGTTTGTTTTTTGATAGGTTCATGATTTATACCAGCCACATGCACAAGCGCAAAGAGAATATAGAGAATCATCAACGAAGGCAACATATCAAACACAAAAAACGTCTGTACCAAGTGGGTAAGAAACGCGACACCCAATACCAATCGCGTAGTGTGTGAAATTTCTTTTTGCCGAAGCTGATACCATGCAGCTCCATACATCGAAAGATATACTACAAGACCAAAGATGCCCATAGTAGCAGTAATATCGATAACAAAATTGTGGGCGCGATCATACCATGGCTCTTGATTTACTAGTGCAGGATTGTAATGAGCATTGAAAAGAATGTGATAGTTTTCAACACCCCACCCCAACAATGGCCGCTCCTGAATACCTTCCCATCCAACGTTCCATGCAAGGAATCTTCCCTTGACCGTGCTGTCCGAGAACGAGAGTGACGCAAGCCTGCTCAAAGGATCAAACGATGATGCAATGAGCGATTCCTTAAACACATAACCCATAAAACCAAGGCCCACCAATACCCCAAGTACTGCAATTGCAATCGTGCGCCTTCGTCCTTTTGAAGAAAAAAGAAGCGCGAGCAAAAACATAAAAGCAGCCACCGCAAGGGCAATCATGGCGCCGCGTGTCCCTGTCAAAATGACCGTAAACGCATTAAGTGCGATCACCGCGAGCAAGGCGTATGACCATCCATCGGTACGTTTTTGCTGCATATACAACAACACAGGCGCAAAGAGCGCTAGCGTAAGATATGTTGCAAGAAATGCCGAGTTATTTAACGTCGATTCAATGCGTATGGTTGTACCGTGGAGGATAAACTGCCAAAAACCAACAAGCGAAACGCATAATGCCGATGCTGTCATCATCCATAACAAAAGCGTTTTTTCCTTCTCTGCTGTAAACGATGTCGCAAGAATAACAAAAAAGAGAGTTACGTGCGCATAGGTCCAGAGGCCCATCATTCGCTCGTAATTTGAAAAAAGACTTTGCCGTATATCGGCGCCAGTAAGCGAAGTCAAAATCAAAACACCACAAAACCCGAGAATCGCATATATCAGCGGGCTTTTGCCAAATTTTTTCCACCTATCTTTTGCCTCAGGAAGCCAAAAGATCAATGCGAGCTCAGTCAGAACAAAAAAAATCAGTGCCTTTGGAAAAGAATGCTCAAACAGAACCCCTGTCCAGGAAAAAAGTGGTACGAGGAACACCGCTCCAAGCACCGACCACACTACAATACTATGGAAGCGCTTCGAGTGCATTGAGATACCGATCAACATTTTGCTTTGTATCGGCACTAAGCATGGCTTGAGCTGCTAAACGCCCCTTTTCTTTCAAAGAAGAATTTGAATATAAATGTGTTAATTCATTTGCCCGACGATCATTCCCGAGCAATTGATATGTCTGAACCATCTCCGCTAAAACAAACGGCTCCGGAAAACCATAGTCCTCAATAATATATTTCATGAGCTCCTCATAAAATTGAACACGAGCCTCATTGATATTAGATCGTTTTGACCTGGTGACTAAAAGCTCGTATTGATCACTATTGATTATTGGATTTATAAGAGGATTTCCTGTGACATCTCTATAGGTACGTATAAGCTCTTGTGCATTATCAAAAGATCCCGCAAGCATATGAACTGAAAGTATGGGATAAAAAAGCGCGCCTCGTGTTGCATGTTTTGTAGGAAGTGAATATGCTTTTTCAGCGGCCACCACCGCCTTCTCTTCTTCACCGGTGATCAAATACAGTTCGGCAAATCCCAAATAGGTTTGAACGTAATTGGGCGCTGCTTCTTCCAACTTTTTATATGTCGCTTCCGCATCACCAGCGCCTTCGCCAGTGAGATTAGTTCGAATGGTATAGAGCTTGCCCAAAAAGAGCGAAATTCGAGGACTTCGGCTTTCTTGGATTTCTTCTTCCATTTGCCGAATCGCATAATTAAGCAAGGCCATATATGCCTCATTGGTATCTGCGATATTGAACGCAATCTGTACGGCCATATCTGCAACCCGCTCTCGCGCTTCTGTGGTACCAAAAGTACCTGCATTGATAGCAGGGTCAAACTCCCGAATCATTTGATCAACATTCGCCTGCTGAATCGACTGTAAGCCAATAATGATCTGACGCGCCACCATCATCGGCTTTGCATTCGCCACATATGCAACGCCAAGCGACGCGACAAGAGCGATAGCCGCTCCCGTATAAGCGAGCGGCGCGACCTCTCTCTGACGATCAGACAATGTATGATGCTCTTTACGCCACGCAAGGTATTCCGAATGAATATAGGCAAGCAACGAAAAAACAATAATATACGTCAACAAGTTATCAAAAACAAATATGTTTTGAACAATGTACGCAACAAAAAGGCCGATCAATATGATAGCCACGACCTGCGGCATATGGTGGCCTCTTGTCATCTTCCATACAAGGAAGACTGCAACCGCAAAAAGAGCTAGGTATGAGATGAGCCCCGGAAACCCCGCAGCAACGAGCCATTCAAGCAACATGTTGTGCGCGCGATCAAACCAGGGTTCATTTCCAAAAAGATTTGGATCATAAAATTTTGCATAAGGAACAACAAAATTTTCAGGCCCCCACCCAAGAAGCGGCCGCTCTTGTGCCGCACGAAGGGCAATGCCCCAAATAAGCACTCGGGGATCTTCAGATATCGTATCGAGACGAACCGCGGTAAACCTATCAAAAAGATCAGTGCCGCGCACAAAACGATTGTCTGGATCAAAAACAATAATGCTAGCAACAAAAAGGGTAAGGATAATGGGAATGATCCCCGCAAGCCGAAACATTTTATTTTTCGAAAGAAGAAGAAACAATAGGCCTACAAGCACAATGCCCACCCCAAAACCTATAAACGCACCTCGGGAAGAAGCAAGAAAGAAAACATAAAATTCAAAAATAAATGCGGCAACATAGAAAATACTGGCCCACAGATTTTTTACTCGCAAAGCAAGAATGCCCGCCAAAAAAAGATGGAACATCAAATAAACGGCAAGATAAATCGAATTCCCTAAATTTGCGGCTGGTCGCCCTCCGCCAAGCGTCTCAAGAGCGCCCGTACTTTGCCAATATCCGTGGATAGCGGTAATCAAACTGACACCAAGCGAGACATTGAGGAAAATAAACCACTGTTTTTCACCCCGAATCGTATGCGCCAGAATAAGAAACAGAGCAAAGAGATGCAGATGCGTCACAAGCCCTTCCATGCGCTCGTAATTTGACCAGAAACTATGATATGGGTCGACACCGAAGACCGTAGCCAAAATCAGTATCACTACAAAAATCGAAAGCGCATAGAAAACAGGGCTCTTTTTGGGACGATATTTTGGCTGCAAAATTGCGAGTGCGAGATACGCGCCAAACATTAACTCAACAAGAATTCGAAAATAAAAATTCTTGCCCGTGATAAACGGAAAGAAAAAGTCCTTTGCTACGACGAGTGGAGTGAAGAGCAGAAGAAAAAAACCAGCCCAAATGGCAAACAAAAAACCCTTTTCAAAAGAAGACATCGTGGCACTTATTGTGCCACGATGTCTTGAAAAAGGCAACGTGTATTTTCTAGCTAGTTGGCTCCAAAAACTTCATTCAACTTCGCAAGCGTCAACGGCCCTACCCGACCTACTAGAGCTGTTGGGAAACGTTCTTCTGGATAAGTTGTGACAAACCGTAAAAGGCAAAAATAATCAGAAAGGGATTGATGGGAAAACGGAGACGCGACCCCACCCCATAAGCTGTCGTAGTGGTAGTGGCGAGTATGAAATAAAGAACAAAGAGTAAAAGCACCCAAAACGCTACCGATCGAGACCTCAAGAAACCCATCAATACCCCGCAAAATGCAAAAAAAGCAACAAACGCCCAAAAAACTTTTCCAGCGATCACTGCAAAAAGCTCTCCCCTGCTCAATTCCCTACTCGCTTCACGTACCCGGTCTTTCCAATCACTATTGGTAAGAACCGCTGGGGTTAAATAATTGTGATGTATTTTTACTTGCTCATCGGGTGGCGGTTCAAAAAAAGCTGAATATCCTTCATTCGTTAACATTGATGCTGCACTTATTGCAGTTGTTACCGCAAAGTCTTTGGGATAATCCGTAATAAACATTTTGAACGCGGCAAACGTTCCCGTACATTTTTCTAGGGCTCTTTCATATTCAGGGTGCACATAAATAGCGGTAAAATCACTCGAGTCAATTTTATATCGAGTGGCTAAAATTCCGGCGAGTTCCCAGCTGCACAAATTTCCAACATCATCGGTGGTAACATCAAATACGCCCGCAACTCGATAATTTCGCAGCATCCAAGGCGACAAAAGAAGCATAATAATGCCGACCATGGAGAATGCCTTCAAGACCCCCTTTTTTTGAAATACAAGGACAAGAAACGGAAGCGCAAGAAGATATACAGCAATCGGCTTTGTATACATAGCAAGTGCAAGAGAAGAGGCCGAAATAATAAAATCGAGACGATTCTTTTTTTCTATGTATTCAAGGAAGTAATATACAAAAAGCAAAAGAAACATCAATAAAAAGGTTTCCGGCATAATCAAAAGATGCATAATTGATATGAGTGGCTCACAAGAAACGATTAGCGCAGCCCCTACCGATACACCTACACCTAAAAACCTGCGAGCGATTCGATATATAAGAAGCGCCGAAAATGCAGCAGCGATTGCCTGCAAAAACGATACAAATACGAGCCCATATGGAAGTGAGGCGTTAAAAAACCCAAGCACAAAAGGGTAAAGCGGTGTCCGCACCGTTTGTGGAACATAGGAACCCACCGATCCGTTTGCTTCAAGCGAAAATCCGTTTCCTTTAAATATATTTTCCCCAAGGCCAAGATAGGTATTTGAATCGCTCCAAATAAGCCGTGCTGGTCCGAACGTAAAAACAAAAATGGCTAGTACACATATCTTCACGACAAGAACGCCAAAAAAGATACTTCGCTCGTACTTCATTTTGGCAGCAATACCAGCACGATTCCGAGCGCAATAGCAAGAATACCAACCACCTGCAATGTAGTAAGCGTTTCCTTAAGTACAAAATGTGAAATGACCGTAATAAGAATTAAAATAGCTCCTGTGGCAACCGGATAGGCAACATTCAGCTGCAGTCGCGAAAGAATAAAAACATAGAGAAAAAAACTGACCCCGAAAAGCAACAGGCCAATCATCAAAAATGAGTTTTTCAGAAAATCAACAACAATACCCACTGAGATGCCGCTCGAGACCTCAAGAGTGCGCGCGCCCTGCCTCAGGGCCAGCTGCGCCCCCACCGTCAGAACAATATCAATAACAAGAAGAAAGTAGATCATATCGTATATGATACCTATATCATAGTGCGGGGACACGGTCTATCAAGTTGTGAAGACACAATTTCTATGCTATCTAGAAACTTATGACGGTATTCGTTACGGGTGCCTCCGGATACCTTGGCTCTCGCTTGATAAAAACACTGGAAAACAAGCACAAGGTACGTACCCTCTCCGGCAACCTCAACAATCCAAACGCCTGGGAATCTGACCTGAGAGAATCGGATTGTGTTATTCATCTTGCCGCTATAACTCACGGCACTCAAGATCAATATGAAGAGGTCAATGTTATTGGTACTAATAATTTAATTACGATTGCAAAAAAAGAAAAGATAAAACGGATCATTTATGTGAGCACTCGAGCGGTTGGCAATATATGTGGAGCATATGGAAAATCAAAAGAAAGTGCGGAGCATATCATTATTGAAAGCGGAATTCCTTTTGTCATTGCAAGGCCAGCTGAAGTTTATTCATCAAACCTAGCGGGCCGCGAGGGTTTGGGCAAACTTGCAAACATCATAAAAAAATTTCCTATTGTACCCTATATCAGAGATAGTCGCGCGCGAGTCGCACCTATTCACATCGACGATGTCATTGCATCCCTCGACATCTTAGTTAATAATCCCAATCTTACAGGTATGTATACGCTTGCCGGCCCCGAAACACTGTCTTTCAGAGAAACAATAATAAGGATGTGTCACTACTTTGGCGTCAAACGAATACTCCTCCCAATGCCTCTCTTTCTCTGGAAACTCATCTATCGAGTATCCGGAACTCGCGACCAACTCCAGCGTCTCCTTTGCCACAAAGACGGGCTGGGTAAAAATGTTTATGAAGACCTTGGTATTATACCCAGAAAATTTCTACAATGATTGATATGAAACCATCAAATAATCCGAATCTTGAATTGTCTGTGGTTGTACTTTCGTATGGCTGCGGCGAAGCAGTCCGTACCTTTACACATGCTCTCCAGAAAGAACTGGAGTCGCGCTTTATTGAATACGAAATAATACTTGCGGGCAATTATACGGAGGGTAAGCCCGACCCGACCTCAAGCATATTACGCGAGCTTGCCAAAGAAAATCCCCGCGTGATTGCACTGACCGAACCAACAGGAAGTCCCATGGGCCTCAATATGAAAGCTGGTCTCCGTGTGGCACGAGGAAAAACAGTCGCTGTTATTGACGGAGACGGCCAAATGCCCTCTCACGACATACTTCGAGTGTATGACAAATTGATATCCGAAAATCTTGACCTTGTGAAAACAAAGCGTATCCAGCGATACGATGGGCCTTGGAGGCGAATCATATCGAAAATTTTTAATTGGGCGATGCATATTCTTTTTTACCCTGTCGTCGGTAGCGATATAAACTCAAAACCAAAGATTTTTACCCGCGAAGCGCTTGAAAGCTTACACCTTGAATCAAACGAATGGTTTATTGATGCAGAAATCATGATACAGGCATACAAAAAAAAGTTTCGTATGGGAGAAATACCGACGGAATTCTTCGCTCTCGATGAACGCCATTCATTTATATCTATACGTGCAATTGTTCAGTTTGTAAAAAGCATGCTCGCCTATCGTTGGAAAAAACTTTGGAAATCTTAAAGCGAGAACATTTTCCCGTCGTATTCTTGGTCATTGTAGGCCTCCTAACCGCCTGGTTCATTGGCTCTCTCAATAATAACTGGGAAAAACAAAAATTTACTGATTATTCAGATGACGCTGATATTTATTTACGAACGGCAACCGAAATAGTTGACAACAAGCGATTTCATGAGGAGGACAGCTTAACTGTAGGCGCCTTCAGAAGGGCGCCTGGGTACCCCATTTTTCTCGCGATAGTTTTTTCTATCTTCGGAAAATCCATACTTGCTCTTTTTGTGGTGCAAGCATTTTTGTATGCCATTTCTATCATACTCTTGTGGAGAATTTCAGGATTTTTTCTTCAACAGTATTGGCGCGTTATTCCGTCTCTTTTACTTGCGTGCTCCTGGTTTGTTGCTTTGCACGTAACGACAATCATCCCAGAGCTCTACTCCCTTTTTTTACTGCTCGTTCTCATCTTGACCATATTGGAAGCACAAATTTATCAAAAATATCAATTTCTCTTGATTGGGGGTTTTTCCGTATCACTTTTCTTACTGACAAAACCAATGGCTCTTTATATTGTACCCATTCTCGTTTTTCTCATGGCGCTTACCTTGAAGGGTGGAACATTAAAAAATATCAGTCTTTTTCTCCTTATACCGCTCGTGTTTGTAGGCGCATGGACAATAAGAAGCTATAAACTCTTTGATACATGGCAAATACAAAGCGGCTCGTATGTAGTGGGCTGGAAATCGCTTGAAGCAACTAAACCGTGGGATCGGATATTTGCTTCTTTTTTGGGCGGGCTCTTTGGCGATGTTGTCGCGGAACGATACTTGCCCGGCTATGCTGATAACCCCGAACCCTATGAAAATGTCAACATTATCTTTGATCAGATGATTTTTCTTGCAAACGAGGGTAAATCTGAAAAGGAAATCGAAAAGATTCTCTACACTGAAGCATATAATCGAATCAGGGCGCACCCACTTCAATTTAGCGTTGCGGGTATTACCGGCCTGCTAAGGCAAAACACTCCCATGAACTTTCAGGGACAAGCAATAACACATGCTTTTGCATTAAAGAAAACAACTCCTTGGCATATGTCACTTATAATATTTATAAGAGCTGTGTGGTATATCTTTCTTGCCGTGGTCGTATACGGATTAATTCTCAAAGTATATGAATGGAAAACGAGTGGCTTTGTGATTACCTGGATACTTCTCTATAATTTCTTTTACGCCTTTTTTACTCATAACGAAGCACGTTATCTCATACCTATCTGGCCTTTTTATCTCCTGTTTTTTGTGATCGGCCTTCAAGCTATCATGAAAAAATATGCAACACGATTACGAATCACTCTACCATAAACTAGAACGTTCTCACTGGTGGTTTCTGGGGCGCAGGCATGCCATACGAACCATCATAGCGAAAACCTCTAAGCAATCCCGTATCGTTGAGATTGGCTCATCGGGCGGTGTATTACTCCTTGATCTTAAAAATATGGGTTTTGCAAACGCGAGAGGAGTTGACATCAGCGAAGAGGCTGTAAATCTTGCACGAAGGAGAGGAGTGGCGGTACAACAAGCATCTGCCGAAAATCTTGATATGCCCGATGGTTCTTGCGATATCATTATCGCATCAGATATTCTTGAGCATGTACATGACGAAGAAGCGGCGCTTCAAGAATGGAAACGTGTTCTGAGACATGGCGGTGAACTTATTCTTTTTGTGCCAGCATTCCCATTTCTTTGGAGCCCGCACGACATAGCAAACCAACATCAAAAGCGTTATAAAAAAAAGGAACTGAAAATGCTTCTTGAAAAAAACGGCTTTATGGTTCGACAGATATCCTACTGGAATTGTATCCTTTTTTTCCCAACCGCACTCATACGGAACACTCGGCTTTTTTTACCGCCTTCCTTTATCAATAGGGCGCTTGTTACACTTTTGAAACTAGAAAATTATTTTCTCTTGCGCTGGAAAATTTCATTTCCTGTTGGGGTAAGCTTGTTTGCTCTTGCGAAAAAAAATAACTGACGCATTCCTTCAACAAAAAAAAGGAAATAGAAAGGCTGTATGGTTAATAGGTAACGTACCTCCGCGTGGGTAAAAAGAGCGTGCATCCCATTTCCGTAGACAATAAGAAGCGCAAGGAAACCCCAGGTTCGCCATTGGTACACACGGATACAGAGTGCAAAAAACGTTACTCCCAAAAAGAGGTACCATGCTGTCCGCAAGGCAGCAAGAATAGCAAGCCGATATGAACGCGAAAGCTCATGGGTGTTTTCGGCGAACATATTCATGGTTTCTGCCCCATTATAATTTACGGGCGCATTGAGTCGGAAAAGCCCAGCGATGCCAGTCAAAAAAAACTTACCCGGGGCTTTTTTTATTTTTTCCAATGCCTCTTCATGCATATCGTGATCAAGCAAAATAAGATCATGCGAGGCATCCATCCGTTTCTCGATACGAGAGTCCCAATAGTGCGGCTCTCCCGTGCGTGGAAAAGGATCATACACTTCGCGTGCAATCGCATTGCCAACAGCATAACTCAAAAAAAGTGACGCGGTTTCTTCTTTTGAGAAATCAATTTGTGTTGCACGTCTCAATAAAATGTGACCGCCAGAACCTAATTGCCAGGTTCCTATCGTCCGAAAATTCCTATAAGACCAGCTGCCGATAACCACGGCGAGGATGCCTATCAAAACAAAAACATGAAGAAAGAGCGCGCGTCGTGAGAGATATTTTTCTCGAGTAAATAGAAGAAAGCCAAGTATTATGGGGATAAAATATAAAAAAAGAGGCCTTTCAAGGATCCACAACGATAACAATAGGGCTGTTCCACCAAGCCATACCAACTGCGATGATTCAGAATATTTTATTGCACACAATATCGTGGCCGTTACAAGACACAGGGTAAATAGTTCGTAGTTTCCAATCCACACATACACGGTGGCGCCCCAAAAAAGCGCGAGCATACACGATGGGGCAAACTGCCACAAACCCGGTAAAAAGCGTATGCTAATCCGCCACAATAAAAAGAGAGAAGCAAGTAAAGCAAAAAAATTAATAAGAAAAACAACGGCTACATACTCACCGAATACAAAAAAAGCAGCAGCAAGGAGGGTTGCATATCCGGGCCCTCGCTGAACGAGACCCACGTGTTTCCCCTCTTTGCTAAAAGAGCCTGTTTTCACTAAGTTAAGTGCGGGCCCGACAAATGTACTATTCTCTGAGACTGTCTCATTAGAAGTATTTTCCAGCGTTTCAGAAACTTGAAACAAAACACCGAGTATAGCGCCTTGAATGAGCACTGCTACAATCGCACCCAAAGTAACAAAATACATAACGCGCATAGTTATATTGTACGCAAATAGGCATTTTTTGCCTCTTGATTAAAGTAACAATGTGTGATATTTTCACCCAATGATGAAGCGCGCGGTAATTATTCTTGGAATTCTTGTGATGATTCTCTTGGCAAGCCTGAGCATAATCTTCTCGCATCGCTTTGATGCTATCGCATCAAATCCAAATTCGCTCATACGACATTTTTCACCAACCTGGCGATCATTCAAGAAAATTGTTGACATACCCTATATCATGTATGGCTCACTCCAGCCAACGCATTTGCCTGTCTACAAAATAAAGCTCACGAAGAACGATCGATTTAATTTACTGAACAATTTACCGAATTATCCGCAACAAAATAAAATGACGGAGGACTTTCGCGATACGGTAAAGGCAGAATTTTCTACTGATTCATACTATACCAATGACGCAAAAATTCGATATCGTGGAGTCTCTCCCAACCATTGGAATGCAATAAAAAAATCTTGGCAAGTTAGCGTACCCCCTGACGCTTTACTGCATGGTCGAGAAGATTTTCGTTTTTTTATCGGCGAAGACAAGGGTTGGATCAAGGCCTTTTTATGGAATCACCTTGGTGATAAGCTTCATATTCTAACCCTCGAAGCAGAACCGGTTGAACTCATTGTCAACGAGCGTCCGATGGGTTTATACATCCTCATGGAGGGCTGGGAACCAGGATTTCTCGAAAGAAACAATCGCAAACCCGGATCACTGTATTCAAATATCAATTCAAACATCAGCAACGTGGACCTCTTTCGAACTGAATACGTACGTCAGTGGTCCGATCGCAGTAACGAACTCATAGACCCCGAGGATGTTCCGCATCTTAAACAGTTCGTGACAGTGGTAGCAAACACACCAGATTCTGTTTTCGCCCAAGAGATTGCTCCTATCGTTGACCTCGATCAGTTTTATCGATGGACATTAGCCACTCTGCTTTCTGGAAACTTCAATCAAGGCAACAGCGCAAATCTCAATTTCTATTTTAACGCGGACACGAGAAAATTTGAGCCCATTTTCTTTGACGCCACTTTAACACCCCTTTCTGACCCAATCGACTTATCGAACCATCGTCTTGCTTCAAGGGTACTGAGCGCACCAGAACTCCGAACTGAATTTGAAAATATAGCGCGCCTATACTTAACCGATGCCAATCTCGAAGACGACCTTCGTTTTTATGATGAAATGACCGAAAAAATCAGACCAGCGCTCTACCAAGATACCGTAAAACTCCCTACAACATATGCGTCGCTCAAAAAAATTGAACTCGATCGAACACTGTATGAGCAAAATTTTAAAATAATGCAAGCAATGCTCAAAAACGAAGGAACGCTGCGATACAAATTCGCCGATGAAACCTATCCGCTTTCTCCACGCTAATCATGCAGTCATTTAATCGTTTTGAATTCAAATACATAATTCCCCATTTTGAGGCCAGAGCCATCAAAACGGAACTCCTTTTATCTGGAATGCAGCCAGATGTCCATGCAGCAAAAAACGAGAACCACTCTTACATTGTTAATAGTCTTTACTTTGATACACCGAGATTTGACGACTACGCAGATAAAGCCGGCGGTTTCCTAAAAAGAAAAAAAATCAGAATCCGTATTTACACACCAAAACTAACGCCGTCTACATCAGAAATTTGGCTTGAGAAAAAAGAAAAATATGAAATGGTCGTATCAAAGAGAAGAATGCCCCTTTCACACGCGATGTATGATACTCTTATCCGTGGACCGTACCTTCACGCCCTAAAGGGCCATCATACTTTCGACGAACTTATTACCCAATCCATGAAACCAGTTATGGAAGTACGGTATCAACGCGAACCGCTTTTGTGGCCAACTCAGCAAAACCTGCGTATTACTTTTGATTCCCATATTGAAGCTGCAAAAAATTCTGATTTACGGCTTACACGCCTTTTTCATAACGTAGCCCCCGGCCGCACTGTCATGGAAGTAAAATTTTTAGGCGCCCTGCCATTTTGGTTTAGAAAATTGCTCAAAGAATTTGATTTGCGCAGATCGTCATTTTCAAAATATGTGGAAGCGGTGGAAACTGTTTATCGAAATCATCCTATCCCCCGCTAACTTGATTATTCAAAAATTTTACGATAACCTAATACCATGTTAGACAATTTTCTTTTATTGGCGGAAACAGAAAATAACGCTGCGGTAATTATACTGAATCTGACGTTTGTTTTTTTGCTTGAACTCATAGTGGCGTGGGTATACCGCCGCACGCATCGCACCCTTTCTTATTCACAATCATTCGTAGGAACAATTGTGCTCATGGGAGTCATTGCCAGTCTCATCATGATGGTGGTTACAGAAAACATTGTGGGAGCTTTTGCCTTGCTGGGCGCCTTTTCGCTGATTCGTTTTCGTACTATCGTAAAAGAAACACGTGATATAGCGTTTGTTTTTTTCGCATTAGCTCTCGGTGTCGCGGTTGGCACTAACAACTATACGGTTGCGTTCATCGGTACGTTCCTCATCTCTGGAATTATTCTTTTACTCAATCACTTCAATTTTGCATCTGCGGGCCGCGGTGGACACATTGTGGTATTGCTAGCAAAAGAGCCGTTTAAACTGGAAGATGACGGATCGTGGAAACAGTACCTAAAAGCAACTCATATTATGAATATTAAATCTATCGGCTCTGATCTTCGAGAATTCACGCTCGGTGTACAATTTAAAAAAGCGAGTGACGCGCCGAAACTTGTGGATACTATGCGACAAACACCCGGAATTGAAAGCGTAGAGCTCATGAGCGGAAAAGATACGGTTGAATACTGATTGTACATGCGCATTACGCGTCACAGAATGTATGAACGCCTTTTCGAGGTACTACCATTGCCGCTCTCTGGAGACATTCTTGGAGTTAGCGGTCTAAAATATTTTCTCGGATCAAAAAATTTTAAACCCTCACAAACAGTAATAGCTGAAGGCGCGCATATTGTGCATGCCGATTTTCCCGAGGTGTCAGTCACCAAACTACCCTATCCCGATAATTCCTTTGACGTCGTCATTGCAGATCAAGTTATTGAACATATCGAAGGAAATATTGAGCTTGCATTTTCAGAAATGCATCGAGTTCTGAAACCCTCTGGGATGGCTATTATTACCACGGTCTTCATTCATCCTATTCATTGGGGGCCCAAAGACATGTGGCGTTTCTCGCCTGACGCACTTCGGTATCTTGCACGTAACTTTTCACATATCATTGAATGCGGAAGTTGGGGTAACCGATGGGCGCATATACTTTTTTTTCTCATCGAGCGCTCTCGTAACTGGAACGTTCCAAAACGACACCTTAGTATTTGGCGAATGCTTGCCCACAAGAACGATCCAAAATATCCTCTTACGTGCTGGATAATCGCACGAAAATGAAACCGCAAGTTCACCCAAATCATTATACGGAAAATTATGATTCAAGGCGGCGCTTTGCAAGTTACTGGCATCAAATTCATGAAATAAAAATTCACGCCCAAGGACCAGTGCTTGAAATTGGCGCGGGAAATGGTTTTACCGCACAGTATCTCCGGACCCATGGCCTTACGGTGAGTACACTCGATCATGACTCACAACTCAATCCCGATATTATTGGCGACATTACTAACTTACAGATTCCAGAAAAAACATATGATATCGTTGCGGCCTTCGAGGTGCTTGAGCATGTGCCGTATCATGAAGCGCTCAAAGCACTCAAGCGCATGCGCGATATTGCCCAGCGCTATGTAATAATTTCATTGCCTGACAGCGCACATATTTATTCTTTCAGTATTCGGCTTCCGTTTATAGGATCATTCCGCAAATTATTTCGTGTAACAATGCTGCCTCTCAAAAAAAGCCGTACAAAAGATCATTATTGGGAACTTGAACTTCGAGGATTCGGAATTCACAAAGTCCGTCGCGATATCAAAGATATTGGATTTGCTATTGAAAACGAGTATTCGCTTTTTGAAAATCCGCGTCATTATTTTTTTATTCTCAAAAAAATATGAAATTTCCTCGTGTCACCGTCATTCTTCCGACCTACAATCGGGCCGAACTCCTGAAGGCAGCAATTGAGGGAATCTTGCGCCAAACATATTCCAATTTTGAACTCATTGTTGTTGACGATGGCTCTACCGACCGCACCGAAGAAGTTGCGCGGAGCTTTGCCGACGACCGCATACGATATATCAAAACGCCCCATCGCGGAGGGGCTTTTGCCCGCAATGAAGCAATACGAAGTGCGCACGGCGAATATATCGCCTCACAAGATGATGATGACGAGTGGGAACCGACCTTCCTTGAAGAACAGGTAAACCATTTCGACTCATTGGGTAAAGACTACGGCATGAATTATGTCGCGTATTATCGTATTTTGCCATCAGGAAAAAAAGTGAAAATGCCACCCAAGCATGCAGACCCCAAATCTGGCACGATCTACCCCGGCCCCATACTACTCAAAAATTACTGCCCCTTCCAAGCAGCAATGATTCGAAAATCAGTTTTTGATGACGTGGGCCTTGTGTGTGAAGAAATCGATTCGCTGTATGACTGGGAAATGTGGCTTCGGATCTCAAAAAAATATAAAATTGGTCACGTAGCAAAATTCCTCTTTACCTGGCGCTTTACGCCAAATAGCAATTCGAGCGATCCGAAGAAATTTTGGCGACAGGTAGAAGCGCGGGAATACATACTGAAACATTATGGTGAAGACATCAAGCGCTATGGATATTTTACAGGACATATGTCGCGCATTGCCGATCTTGCAATCCAAAGCATAGGCGCTGGGCGTGCCAGAAAATATCTGTTAGCCGGGATTAAAAACGATCCAACGTCTTTTGTGCTCTGGGCAAAATTGTTTGCCACTCTCTTTGGAAAGCGCGGCTACCTCGCACTCCGCACATTCTGGATGTCGCCGCTTCCTTTTTAACTGTCAAAAAAAAAGCTCCTTGCCGTGATCGGTTCGGAGCTAGTGCCTTCTTATAAGCTCGAGAATTGAGTCATCGCTTGCCTGATGCCTCTTCTCTGCAGAAACGCGGCCGAAGAAGTTATCGATCCGCCTGAGCGTTGACTCGTGGCAGTTCGTGCGGAGCCATGGGAACAGGCCCCGAAAATCAGAGTAGCGATTGAGGCGAGCCCAATCGAGCGTATTTTTTGGCGGAACCATTCCCGCCTCAATTGCCATGGCATACTGAGGCGTGCCCGGGTAGGGGGTGAAAAGCTTCGGGCCTGAGACCGAGATGAACGGTTCATCCTCCATTTTCTCAACAAAATCGAGTGTTTCATTGACCGATTGATCTGTCTCATGAGGGAACCCGACAATCATTGAGAAACGGAGGGGTAAACCAATGCCGCGAGAAAGTTCGACGAGCCGGTAGTAATCTTCGATCTTCGTTCCCTTCTGAATGAGATTCAGGGTTTCTTGGTTGCCCGACTCAGTGCCGACGAACACCTGCATGCAGCCGGTCTCTTTGAGGAACTGGTAGAGGTCGGCTTCGCGCAAGGAGCCCCTGCCCCACTTGTCTGTTGTGGAGATGAGTTGGTTTGCTCTAGCTTCCAACAGATAACCGAAGGTGCGGCTTTGCATCAGCTGGAAAATCTGGCGAGCGCGTTCGGTATGCTCGAGCCGGCCGCGACCAAAAATCATGTCGTCCCAGAAACCGACTCCGTCCATGACACGATCGTGCCGCACAAGCCTGTCTTCAATTTCTTGGAGCTGATTTTCGATCCATGCAAGCGAATGGGATCGCCAGGCAAGACCCTCCCCTCCTTCTGCTCGGAGGTCTGCCATCCGGGCAACTTCCCAGCAGAAATTGCACTTGTAGGTACATCCGCGGCTCGTGAGAAGGTAGTAGAAGATATTCTGGTGGCTAAAATCAACACTCGCGTGCACAGAATGCGATTCAGGGAACAGAAACTCTTCTAGCGCGCTGTCGTCCCAACGGGGCTTGAATTCGTCAAGCACCGGAGGAGTTGTAACCGGAATGTGTTTTGTGTCAGGTCCTTTTCCTTCAGAGATAGAAAGAAGCAGCCGTGGAAGGGTGATTTCAGCTTCCCCCGTTACGACGTAATCGATATAAGGCTCTTGAAGGGTTTGACCCGCCACAATCGTCGGATGCATCCCTCCCCAAATCACAGGGAGCTCACAACGCCCCGCATTGTACTTCTGCTGAACGTAGATCGAATGGCGTGCGAAGTCCACGAGTTCTGGCGCCGTCATGACCGAACACCCAACGGCGATCGGATCGTAGGTCGAAATCAAGTCATCGAGAGTTTCCTTGGGAACATCGGTCGGGACGATGTGCGTCCTGATGCCAAAACGTGCGGCCGCATCGGCCAAGTAGAGTCCGCCCATTTGTGGGTAGGCGGACTTCTGGGTGATGAGCACGAAGTGCTTCATCGTCATCCCTTTCTATTCCGCTTACCCGGAATGGTTAAAGTTAAGAACGCCTAGCTCCCATTAATGCATTCGCGTAGAGCGCTGTCAATACATTATGGGCTCAAAAATGGAACAGCATGAATGCGATTGCTTTTGAGTGTCATGTCAATAGTGAGTGGGTCTTTCGTGTCTTGCATGGTCATAGGAGCAATTTCGGGCGAAGTACGTTTTGCAAGATCAAACATCGACATTTTTGTATCTCCTGCAATGTGGATAAGCCCTTGCTTGTTTTCTGAGGTAAGCTCGTTGATCTTTTTTGCAACCTGGTCTGCATACAGATACGTTCCAAATCGATCAGTAAATGCCCGCGGATATGGCCAGGGCTCGCGGGCAACAAAGTTGGTTCGCACAATGAGACGTTGCTCCAATCGTCGTACAATGTATTCTCCAACAAGTTTTGTGATCGCATAAAAATTTTTAGGGTGAGGAATATCATCTTCCGTATACATCCCGCGATCTCCATAAAAAACACACGCAGTACTTATGTACGTAAAATGGGTTTGCGGGTTCGTTCTTTTAAGCGCGTCTACGAGATATTCTGTGCCACGCACATTCGTATTCCAGCACAACTCCTTTTCGGTTTCCGCCTTCGTCACGCTGGTGTAGGCCGCGGCGTGAATTACAAGGTCAAATTTTTTATCCTTAAAAAAATTATCAACGGAGTTTTTATCAAGAACATTAAGTGTATCGCGTCCCGGCGTTAGAGCATCTGGAAAAATGTCTCGTAGCGCCTTGCCCAATTTTCCATTACCCCCAGTTATAAGAATCATGTGCTATGAAAAATACCATTTCCCCTTCTTAAAAAAAAGAGGTTCTTTTACTATGGGAATATTTTTTTCAAGAAATCCCTCGGTCTTGAGAAGCCCCTTCAGCTCTTCTCGCAAGAAGTGCTGAGCAGTCTCTGAACTAAATTCTGGGAAGGCAGGAGAAGAAAATTTCTCATATTTTTTCTGCACAGCTGCTGTGGGGAAAAACGGGAGGAGTACCCAAAGAGAATCCATGACCTTGGTGCGACCAACTTCATTTCGTGAAAGAAGTAGTTCGTGTTGCTTTTCTCCCGGCCGTGTACCTATATAGTTTATTTTTGTCTTTTTTCGTCCGAGACCATCAATCATGGCTTCTGCAAGCTCTTTCAGAGAAGCTGACTTCATGCTTGGTACAAAAACTTCGCTGCCAATACCGACCTGGAATGAGGTGAGTGCAAGCGCCACAATATCGCGCACGCTCATAAAAAAACGTGTCATGGAAGGGTCCGTAAGCGATATGTGCCCATCACGCAAGATCTGCTCTTGAAAAATAGGAATAATAGAACCGCGCGAGCCCATAACATTTCCACCTCGGAATGTCACAAATGCAGTTTTGCCATTGCCATGCGCTGTAGCCATAAGACGCTCGCCAGCAAGCTTCGTAATGCCATAAAAATTGAGTGGATCGACGGCCTTATCCGATGATACAAAAAGAACTTTCTTGACCTCATTTGCGGTTGCCGCTTCTATCACATTTTGGGTGCCAATCGTATTAATCTCAAGAGCCTCCTCTGGATGCTCTTCAACAATCGGAACGTGTTTGAGCGCGGCAAGGTGGATCACATAGTCAGCACCGCGCATCTTCGCCACAAGGCGCTCGCGATTGCGCACATCGCCAATTACAAAACAAAGTGCAGGATGATTATGAAAACGCCTCCGCATTTGCGTCTGTTCGTACTCGCCCCGAGAATATATTTTTACCTCCCGTGGCGAATCTGCAAGAATCTGGCGAGCAAATTCCTGCCCCCACGAACCAGTGCCACCCGTAATAAAAATCCGCTTTCCCTTGAAGAAACCTTTTTTGAAACCCTTTAGCTGTGACATATTTACTTACGCTAGCACAAAACCGCAAAAATACAACGGACCGATATCATACACTCAGAATTTTTTGTTCTGCAAGATAGCGCAATACTTTTTTAATCATGTCTCTTACTTCTGGCCTCTCGAGTTCATATTCATGAGTCAAAATTGTCACAAAACCATACTGTTTGAGACAATCGGTAAGTTTTTTTTCGATGTCAGACATTGAGAGTTTCTCATTCACAAAGTTTTCCATGCGAAAGTGTGTACGAATAAAATGAATGCCCTCATATTCTGCATGCCCCTCTTCTCGAAGCCGATCTTTCACATCATCTGGCATGCGGTGACTAAAAGCTGGTTTGTCGGTAGCAAAAAGCGCTTCAACGCCCTGGATTTTCCAATAATCTGAGAGCTCGTAAGATTCCGAAAAAAAGTGGAGACGAACCCACTTGGCATGTGAGCGCGGCCCCGCAAAGCGATCGATTTCTTTATACGTGTCAGCAAAAACTTTTTGTTGCTCAAGCGGTGTTTGAGCATAAGGCGCATGATCATTGTCAAGCGCATGGGGGCCGAACTGAATCCAATCAAGCGACTCAAAGAGCGGCTTATATTTCTCAGTTACCTCCTGCAATGTTCGTATTTTACCGTTTATATTTTTTTGAAAAAAAAGATACATCGCTATCTGTGCCCCCGTTTCCTCATGAATCTCTTTTACAAGACGCCAAAATGGATGTTCCCATAATTCGATATCCTCATCAGATACTTCAATAAGCGCATCAAATACATCGTCAATCGAAAAATGAAAAAAGGGTTTTTTTAATGTAAGCGACATAGCGTTTCGAATTCATTTTTTACAAGAGGAAGAATGGCTGCATAAGAGTAGCCATCGCTCACTGTTTTGAACCCAGCTTCCCCTATCTGCTTTCTCAGGGAAACATCTCTTAAGAGCTGCTCAATTTTTTGGACCCACTCTTCAGTACTTGCAGCCAAAAAGCCGTTCTCCCCCTCTTTTATGAGATCATTATAGGCGCCCACCGGGCTTGCAACAACAGGCACCCCGCACGCCATATATTCAACCCCTTTAGCGGTGGCGTTGATCTGAAACCACTCGGTATCAACAACCGGAGCAAGCCCAATATCAAAACCTTGAATCTGACGCGGAATATCTTCAAAGGGAACTTGCGCTATAAACTCTACCATGTATTTGTCAGACCGCATAAATTCCTCAAGCGGTTTGTATCCCTTGGCGCCAATAATACGAAACGCAATACGGTAACCAAGCTCACTAAGTTTCTCAAGGGCTGGTTTTATGATATGAAAATTGCCCGAACGAAAATGTCCCATACCATCACCCACCCATCCGAGCACGGGATCATTCAAAATATTGTACGAAGTTTTTCGATGCGATGCGTACCGCGCACCTTCAATCACCGTTGGCACAAGCACCACATTCGGATTGATTTGTTTATAATGTTCAAAAAAGGGGCGACTACTACAAAAAATTCTATCCGCGATACGGCTCATAATAAAATCTTGCGCGCGAGAGTTTCTCCATTGCGGGTCATCAATATCATACACAAGCGGCACACGCCACCAATATTTCAAAATTAAAATTAAGACAGCGATATCAAACGGAAAGTGTACCTTGTGAATAAAAAGAATATCGGGTTTTTGGTGACGCATATTCTGTATCACGTCTTTCCATATTTTGAAACGTCTTTTGTCGAATGACCAAAAGCGGTAAGAAATACTGTGAAATGTTTCAAATTTCCACCCATACGCTTCTTTTAAATATCGCGAAAGAATCCAAACCCGAAAATTTGAGCTTGGAACTTTTTCATTGCCTTTGGTAAAAGCAAGTATTCGCATATCTATTCTATACGGCAGCCCTCCTTCTCATATACAAAAACATAGCGATCATGTGCCCGGCCAATCGTCCTACAACGCGCCCGATGACGGCCCCCCATATACCAAACAACGTGATGAGTATGGCAAGTAATACAATCTGAAAAAGCGGAGTACTTATTTCATAAAGATACACATCGCGCAAATTCCCCTCGGCCTGGATCGCGCTTCCAAAAATAGCAAGCGGAAATAAAATTAACGATAACGCAAATACTTGAGAAAAGACAATTGAATCTATATATGCTGGAAAAAAAATCCTGTACAAGAACGGTGCAACTACGATATAGGCAACTACAACCACGCCCGTAACAAGAATAGATCGCAAAATTTTTCCAGGCAATGTTTCATGGAGCTGTAGTCGTTCTTCTCCCGTCATACTCTTTAACGAGAGCTTTGGAAATGCAACAGATGCAGTTACCGCAAAAATACTTTTTATTTGTTCGGGAAGCGCAATGGCAAATGAATATACGGCAAGGGCAGCCGGCCCCAGGAACATATAAAGGAAAATTCCATCAAGATAATTTGCAAGTGTTGAAGGAATTTTAAGCAAACTCAAATGAAATCCATACTGCAATGACCCCCTTTCTTCCGGTTGTATCGACGGCAAGCGACGAAGCGTTGAAACAAATGCAATACTATTGGGAATCGCTTGGCCAAGAAAATAACTACCAACGAGAATCGCCGCAGCCCACAAAAAGGACATCTCCATATAAGCAATGAAACCAATTGCACTTGCCATGATAATTCCGTAAAAGAATGAAGCGACAATATTGTAAAATGTTTTTTCTCGAAAAAGTTTTTTTCCTTCGAAATATGCCCGCCAGTGACCAAGCCCTTCTGCAAAAGGCACGAAAAACCCGCCGGCTATAAACGCCAACGCCAAAGCATTGTCACCCCGAATAAAAAACCACGCAGCTGCGCACCATGCGGCAATTGAGATACCAAAAGAAGAGAAAAAAATAAGAAATGCACCTTTGCGATAACTTCCATCGTAGCCGCGGGCAACGCTTCGAATCATAACAGTTCCCACACCAGGAAGAGCAAAAATTCCGAAGGCCCCAATCATACTCAATACGTATCGATACGCACCATATGCCTCAGGTATAAGATACCGAGCATACAAAAGAGAGAGAATAAATGAAATGCCCGCACTCACAACTCTTCCCGTCGTAAGCCAAAAACTCCCCTCTGCGAGATACTTCACATCGGTATGAAAAAAGCGTTCAAAAGGACGCAGGAGATAACTTAACATGATTGCAGGGTCTAGCAACTTTTATAATAACGATCGTGCTTTCAAGCGAGTAACATATGATATGTCCCACCTTATCATTTTCTCGACAGCATTGATAGAGCGTGATATTCTCGCACCATGATCAAGAAATATAAATCAGAAATAATGATCTTTTTTCTTGCTGCTTTCCTCCGACTTATCGCTTTTGTCATTATTCTTTCTTTTGCACAGGCATACCATTTTCCTTTTCCCCACATAGGCTCTGATTCTCGAAATTATTTACAGGGCGCGGAAAGCATCCGTATCGGAGACGGATACCAATACCGCGACGGAACGCCTATACATTACTTTTTGCCCGGATACCCGATCTTTATAGCCCTGATCACAGGCATAGTCGGATCCCTCTACCTTGTAATTTTCGTTCAAGTTCTTCTTGCCAGTCTTACTGCAGTTCTTATATATCGGCTTGGGAAAAAATGGTCCCACAACGTCGGCCTGACCGCAGCATTATTTTTCAGCATCGATCCTTCTGGACTTTTCTATTCAAATGTTATTCTTTCAGAAACGCTCTTTTTATTTCTCGTAAGTATTCTCCTCCTTGCCCTTACTTCTTCAAAAATCCAGACACCAGGGAAAATATTTTTTTCCGGTTTGCTGTTTGGCGCACTGATTATGGTACGACCACTTGCAATAGCATTTGCGCCAGGCCTCCTCTTCTTTTTTATTTCTAAAAAAGAAAATGTACAGCGCCTAAGATTTATTACATTATTTTTTCTCGCAACGGCCTTAGTTGTTGGCTCGTGGATAATTCGCAATAAAATTCAATTTGATAGCTATGAACTTTCCCAAACTTTCAGTACGCAGCTTTTCGATGCGCATGCCCCTCAATTTTACGCCTTCAAAAATGGCATCAGTACGCGTGAGGCGGTAGAGATATTGAACCAAAAATTGGAGACGATAAGCCCTTATGGAAGAGAACGCTCTGATCGTAATGGTGCATACCAAAAAAAAGTCGCACTAGAATATTTGGCCGAATATCCAATTCAATTTACCTTTTTTCATCTTATGAAAACTTCACCAAACTTTATCAGCGACGGCTTTCGAGATCTGGGAGAACGATTATATATTATCCGTTCATCGCCTAGTATAGTAGAACTTTTTACTGATCGAAAAATAGCATTTGAACATCGTACCCTTCTTATCTTTGTAGTGCTCGGTATTATTATCTGGTCAATTATTTCTTTGTTGGCGCTTTTAGGGGTAATTTTTGGCAGAAAAGACGCCCTTGTTCTATTTTTGTTTTTATTACTTGTCTTCCCTGCTCTACTCGCCGGGGGTGCTGTTTCTCATCCTCGGTATCGCCACGGAACAAGCCCACTCTTGTTCCTTCTCGCAAGTTATGGTTTGTGGAATTTAATTATGCTTCAAAAAAAGAGAAAACAGAGCTAGAACCACTGTCCCCGAGCCTGTTTTTTATAATGATCAAGGAAGTCTTTCCTTTTTCGTATGTTCTCCCACCAGGGACTATTGGCTTCATACCAGCGAATGACATCAGGTATACTTTTTCGTAGAGTAAACTTTGGTCGCCAGCCAAGTTCTTTCTTAAGTTTTTCAGCAGCCACCGCGTATCTGATATCGGCCCCCGGTCGGTCATTAACATACTTCTTATGATTGTCTATGTTTTTGCCAAGATGATTGGCAATCATCTTGAGCATTTCCATATCAGTTTTCTCCTCACCCGAAACGTTATAAATACTAAACAGTGGAGCCCGATGCATAACTAAATCAATGGCATTGCAAAAATCCTGAACGTGCAACCAGCTGCGGATATGTGTACCGTCACCGTGTACTGGAATTTTTTTACCACTCAAGAGATTGGTTACGGCAAGTGGGATGAGTTTTTCAGGATACTGATAGGGTCCATAATTATTTGAACCGCGCACAATAAGCGCCGGTATCTGATGCGTGCGCATAAATGACTGCACGAGCAGATCGGCTGCGGCTTTCGATGCAGAATAGGGATTTGACGGACGAAGAGGTGAATGCTCGCGGGAACGTCCTTTAGAGACGTCTCCATAAATTTCATCAGTAGAAATGTGAACGAAACGCGGCACGTGGTGTGCGCGAACTGCCTCGATCATAGTCCGCGTACCTTCAACATTTGTCCTAATAAAATCACTGACATTGATAATAGAACGATCCACGTGCGTCTCCGCAGCAAAATGTATAACTGCCGAAAATGCTGTTTTTTTGAAAAAGCGATCAAGAAGCTGTCGATTACAAATATCTCCTTGAATAAATTGATAACGAGGCGAGCCCTCAAGGTCTCGAAGATTGTCTGGGTTGCCCGCATACGTCAAAAGATCTAGGTTGACCACGTGATATTCGGGATGTGTAGTCAAAAGGTGCCGAACAAAGTTCGAACCAATAAAACCATAACCCCCGGTTATGAGAATAGTTTTAGATGATTTTTTTGTCATGGTGTTTTAGAAAAGTCTCGAAGGCTTTTTTGAGAGATAGGATATTGTCAGGTGTCAAGCCATGATGGCAGCCAATCAAAAAACCGCTCTCCATAATGCTGTCTGTTACCGGAAATCCCCCTTCGACATGCCGCGCCTTTATACCACGAAATGCGGGCTGACGCAATACATTACCGGTAAAAATAGGTCTTGTCTGAATATTCTGTTTTTCAAGAAAATAAGTAAGCTCGTGTCGCGAGAAACCTACGCCCTTGCGAATCGTTAAGGGAAAAGCCAGCCAAGCAGTACGAGCTGCCGGGTGTTGCTTTGGAAGTATAAAAATATCCTCATAGCGTTTAAAAAACTTGTAAAGCAGAGAAAAATTTTCCTGTCTTTTTTTTGTGAATTTTTTAAGTCGCTTCAGTTGCTCAAGGCCAAAAGCCGCTTGAATCTCAGTGGGTTGAAAATTGTATCCTATCTCACTAAAAATAAACTTGGCATCATACATACGCTCATCAATTTTGGCATTAAACCGTTTTCTGAGGTTTTCTGACTTTTCATGGGCGCCAAACAACGTTGACTCTCTTCCCCAATTACTTTTCAAGAGCGCACGCCGTGCAAACTCGGTATCATGGACACAAATCATACCTCCGCCGGCGGCTGCCGTAATAATATGGGAAGCATAAAAACTAGTAGTTGAAATATCGGAATAGGCGCCGGTTGGCTTCCCATGAAACCGGGCACCAAGCGTATCGCATGAATCTTCAATGAGATAGAGGTGATGCTTCTTTGCAATTCGTGAAAGTCCTGCCAGGTCTGGTATATTGCCGATGAGAGAAGGAATAAAGAGCGCTTTCGTTCGAGCAGTAATGAGCTTCTCTACCTGTTTTATGTTGATCATATACGAGCCTTCCTCTACATCAGCAAAAACAGGCGTCAGGTTTTTTTGAATAATTGGCGCAAGAGTTGTTGAAAATGTAAGCGCTGGTGTTATCACTTCCGCGCCTTTCGGTAAATCAAGTATTTCGAGTGCAAGAAGATTTGCCGAAGAGCCAGAATTAGTCATCACGCCATATTTTTTGCCAAATAAACGCGCTATTTTTCCTTCAAATTTTTTGACGAGCGCCCCGGCAACAAGCTTCAATGGATTTGAAAGCACTCGATTTACAGCACGCACTTCCTCGTTTCCATATACCGTGGCGGCGTAGGCAATAGATTGGCCCCGTTTCTTCATACACAGACCTTAGCGAAACATTGGTCTTTTTTCAACCCGTTGTGCGGCCACCGTCAATGGTAAAAAGAGATCCTACAATATTGTGATTGCGTCTTTGAATCAAAAAAGAAACCATATCAGCAATTTCGGAAGAGGTAGTAAGAATGCCCGTTGGTGTCTTTTCTGTTGCGATTTTGAGCGCATCGGGCCGTGCCTTAAGCATGTTTGTAGCCACGGAGCCTGGTACGACGGCATTAACGGAAAGTAGATTTTGTTCCGCATAAAAATATGCCTGGGAAGTAGTCAAACGATGGAGCGCTGCCTTTGATGCCGCATAGAGATGCGAACGAGTCACGCCATGCATCGCAGCGATACTCCCAATATTGATAACAGCGCCTCGTCCAGAAAAATTATTCTCCTTTCGATAGTCCGCAAAAGCAGTAGTCATAAAATATGGACCAAGAACATTGATCCGAAGCAATTCCTCTTCCTTATCATCCCCATAAACGCCAGCGCCATTAACAAGCGCTACGATTTCGATGTCTCGATTCTCATTGAGTTTAGAAAAGAACTCGGCGACATGTGCTTTATTATTGACATCGCACGGTAAAAAAACTACGTTATCTGGTTTTTCTGTGGGTGGGGTCGTATGATACGTGGCGTATACTGAAAAACCATCACGCAAGAGCTGTGCCAGCACTTCTTGACCAATACCTCCCGTTGCCCCCGTAAGAATAACTGCCTGCATATTATTATTTTTTTAACGGCGCAAAGCGATAGGTAAATGCCGCCCTCAGAAGACGAAACGCGTGATGCCAACGGATTTTTTTTCCTTCCTCAAAACTACGTGCTCGATATGTTACCGGCACCTCGACAAGTCGTAGCCCGGCCCGCTTCACTTTTGCCGTGAGCTCTGATTCGATTTCAAAATGTACGGATTCCAGTGAAATTTTATCAAAAATTGATTTATGAAATGTTTTTGAAGCTGTCAAAATATCGGAAAGGCGTGTACCAACGATTTGATTGATTAACCAGTTAACCAAGAGCCCGCCCCATAAATACGTTTGATAACGATATTTGCTTTTTTGAAAGCCCAAAATGCGCGAACCGTATACGACATCTGCATTGCCTTCAATGATAGGCCCGAGAATTATCGGGAAATCTTCCGGCTGGTATTCCGTATCAGCATCTTGGCGGATCATAATATCGCCGCTTGCGGCTTCTATACCGTGGCGCCATGCGGCTCCTACGCCCTGGTTCTTTTCGTGCAGCACTATTTTTTTCCCTGGCATTTTTCCGAGTTCTTGGATAATCTCACGCGTACCATCGCGCGAGCAATCATCTACCAAAATAATTTCTTTTTCGAGGCCAAGCGTGTCCGCCTTCTCGGCGCGTGCGACGACCTCTCGTATCGTGTTTTTCTCGTTGAAAGCTGGAATAATTATGGAGACTTTCATGAATTTTTTCAGTATAGCAATAAAAAAAGGCAGGGACTAGTCCCTGCCTTTTTTCTCGGCCGCAACCAAAATCTTCCTGGCCTATCGCGCGAGATTGTGATTCAAGTGGAGATGATATTGTGGGACTTTTTTTATAGCTCTTTCTTCTCAGCGTACA
>Ga0194121_10002543_pt1 | contig 28834 bp, 28 predicted proteins | sample TA2MahCa50mmetaG_FD_148609 | JGI IMG/M metagenome (GOLD analysis project Ga0194121, IMG submission 148609) | Freshwater microbial communities from Lake Tanganyika, Tanzania - TA2015020 Mahale Deep Cast 50m | ecosystem: Environmental > Aquatic > Freshwater > Lake | place: Tanzania: Lake...
GATGATGGCGCCGATGTAGATCAGCACCTGCACCCAGGCGACGAACTCGGCGAGCAGCAGGATGTACTGCGCGGCGCTGCCCGCGAGCACGACGACCAGGTACAGCGCGGCGTGCACGACGTTGTCGGACCGCACGACACCGATGGCTGCGAGCGCCATCGCCACCGCGATGATCCAGAAGGCGACTTCCTGTTCCCACATGGCGACTACTTCTTCTTGCCCGTCTCGGCGCCGATCTCGAGCGGCTCGGGCTCGGGAACGGTCAGCTCCCACTCGCCCAGCTTCACCTTGTCGTGGAGCAGGCGGGCGATGCTGTGCTCGGAGTACTCGAACTCGGGGCTCCAATGGAGCGCGTCGAACGGGCAGACCTCGACGCAGATCCCGCAGTACATGCAGAGCGCGTAGTCGATGTCGAACCGGTCGAGGACGCTGACGGTGCGGTCACGCCCACCCTCGCGACGCGGCGGCCGCTTCTCCTTGTGACCCTCGATGTAGATGCACCAGTCGGGGCAGGAGCGCGCGCACAGCATGCAGACCGTGCAGTTCTCCTCCTTGAGGGCGATGACCCCGCGCGCCCGGGTGGGCGGCTCTTCCTTCTCGTGCGGGTACTGCACGGTGACCGCGGGCTTCAGCATCGTCTTGAACGTGATGCCGAGACCCCCGATCAACCCGGGGAGCTTCTTGCGGGCCATCAGAGCGCCACCTTGAAGAAGGCCGTGAAGAGCAGGTTCGCGAGGCCGATCGGGATGAGGAACTTCCACGCGAAGGCCTGGAGCTGGTCCTCACGGAGCCGGGGATAGGTGAACCGGGCCCAGAACATGAGGAACGCCACCAACATGAGCTTGCCGAACAGGACGAACGGCCCGATCCAGTTGGCGGCGTCGCCGTGCACCCACGGGACGGCGTAGCCCCCGAGGAACAGCGTGGCCGCGATCGCCGAGAAGGCGAACGCCGTGCCGAACTCCCCCATGAAGAAGAAGAGGAACCGGAAGCCGGTGTACTCGACCATGTAGCCGGAGACGAGCTCGCTCTCCGCGACCGGCATGTCGAAGGGCGTCTGGGTGAGCTCGGCCTGCGCGGCGATGATGAACAGGGCGAACCCGACGAACTGCGTGAGGATGTACGGGTTGCCGATCCAGTCGACCCCGAAGATCGCGTTCTCCTGCTGCTGGATCACGATCTGGTTGAGGTTCATCGTGCCGGCCTGGATGACCACGCCGGTGACCGCGAGCAGGAGCGGCAGCTCGTAGGCGATGAGCTGGCCGGCCGCCCGCAGCGCCCCGAGCAGCGCGTACTTGTTGGCGCTCGCCCAACCGGCCATGAGCACGCCGATGACCGAGAGGCTCGAGACCGCCAGCGCGTAGAACACGCCGACGTCGAGGTCCTTGACGACGAGGTCGGGCCCCATGGGGATGACGAGGAACACGAGGAACGTGGAGATCAGGACCACGGCCGGGGCGCCGGCGAACACCCGCCGGTCGGCCCCGTCCGGCATGATGTCCTCCTTCTGGATGAACTTCATGCCGTCGCCGATGAGCTGGAACCAGCCGTGGAAGCCACCGGGGTCCATCGGACCGAGCCGGCTCTGCATGTGGCTCATCATCTTGAGGAGGAACACGTAGCCGAGGATGAGCGCGCCGAGCGGGATGATCATCAAGACGACGAGCGTCTTGATGGCGAGGGTGGTCCCCCACCCGATCTCGAGCGCGAGCATTGCGTTGCTCACCGGTCGATGTCCCCGAGGATGAAGTAGAGCGAGGCCAGGATCGTCACGACGTCGGGAACGTACACACCGCGCAGCAGCCACGGCAGGATCGAGACGTTGCTGAACGACGCCGACCGGATCTTCACCCGGAACGGGCCCGTCGCCCCCTTCGAGATGACGTAGTAGCCCATCTGGCCGAGCGGGTTCTCGACCTCGACCCAGGCCTCGCCCTCGGGCACCTTGATGATGCGGGGCACCTTGGCCATGACCGGCCCGGCCGGGAGGCCGTCGAGCAGCTGGAGCACCATGCGCACCGACTCGCGGGTCTCCTGGAGGCGCACCCAGTAGCGCGAGAACGAGTCGCCGTCGGGGTGGGTCCAGACCTTGAAGTCGAGCTCGGGGTACGACAGGTAGGGCGGGCCGTCGCGGCGGAGGTCCCAGTCGACGCCCGAGGCCCGCAGGTTGGAGCCCGACACCCCGTAGGCGGCGCCGATCTCGCCGGGGATGACGCCGATCCCCTTGGTGCGCTGCAGGAAGATCTCGTTGCCGGCGACGAGGTCCTCGAACTGGTCGCAGGAGTCGAGCATCATCCGCATCACCTGGCGGGTCTCCGACACCCAACCCCAGGGCAGGTCGTCCTTCAGGCCGCCGATGCGGTTGAAGTTGGGGTGGAAGCGGCCGCCGGTGGCGCCTTCGATCAGGTTGAGCACGTGCTCCCGGTCGCGGAAGCCGTAGAACGCCGGAGTGAGCGCGCCCACCTGGAGGCCCATCTCGCCGAGGAACAGGATGAAGGTGGAGATCCGCGACAGCTCGGTGAGGATCGTGCGGATGGCCTGGGCGCGGGGCGGAGCCGCGACCTCCATCAGCGTCTCGGCCGCGTGGACGAACGGGACCTCGTTGGCAAAGCTCGAGAGCCAGTCGATCCGGTTGATCAGCGTGGTGACCTGCGGGTAGGTGCGGAACTCGGTGAGCTTCTCGTAGCCGCGGTGCATGTACCCGATCACCGGGTCGGCCGCGAGCACGCGCTCACCGTCGAGGCGCACCACGAGGCGCAGCGTGCCGTGGGTCGCCGGGTGCTGCGGGCCCAGGTTGAGGATCATGTCGCCGGTGTCGAGCTCGACGTTGATCTGCGCGTCGGCAAGGTGGCGCATCGCGCTGCGCTCGAGCTCGAAGTCGGGCGCGCTCGGCATCTCGGTGGTGCTCACTCGTCACCTCCCTCGGTGATCCCCGCGGGTTCGGCCGGACTCTCCTCAGCCTGGGTCGCCTCGCTGGCGCTCGGCTCCTCGGGCATGGCCTCCTCGCTCGCGCTCGGCTCCTCGGGCATGGCCTCGACGTCGACGAGCCCCGGCCAGGGCTTCACCGAGCGGGCGAGGAGCGGGAAGTCCTTGCGCAGCGGGTGCCCCTCGAAGCCGGCCGGCAGGTAGAGCTGGCGCAGGCTCGGGTGGCCGTCGAAGCGCACGCCGAACATCTCCCAGGTCTCCCGCTCGTGCCAGTCGGCGCCCGGGTAGACCGGCACCCACGAGGCGACGAGCGGCTGGGCGTCGTCGACGTCGACCTTGAACGTGACGCCCCAGTGCTTCGCGGTGGACTGCACGTGGGCGAAGACCTGGAAGCGGCCCGCGGAGCCGGCGGCGCCGAAGGTCATCTCGGTCGGCTGCACCGGCGAGGAGGTGTCGCCGCCGGCGTCGTCGCCCCCCTCCCGCGGGGCGGGCGACCAGTCGATCGCCGACACGAACGAGAGGAAGTCGCACTCGAGCTCGGTGCGGGCCACCCCGGCGAGCGGGCCCCACGACTCGTTGGTCACGCGGATCACGAGGTCTCCGTAGACATCCGCATGCTCGATCACCGCGTCGGGCAGCGCCCGCTCGAGCCGCGCGAGCAGCTCGACGTGACGGGGATCCGGCTCGGGCTCGGGCTCCGGCTCCGGCGAGTCGGTGGGCGCGCTCGCCTCCGCCGCGACCTCCTCGCCCTCGTTCGCCTCGGGGGTCTCGTCGTCAGGCAACGGTCACCGCCGGCTCGGAGTCGGGCTTCGTGATGAGCGCCACCGGTGCCGAGTGGGGTTCATCGATGACGATCGGCTCGCCCCTCCAGCGCTTCTTCATCTGGTCGTTGTCGATGCCCTCGTGCTGGATCTGCTCCTGGAGCATCACGATCGCCTGGAGCAGGGCCTCGGGCCGGGGCGGGCAGCCGGGGACGTAGATGTCGACCGGGATGATCTGGTCGACGCCCTTGGTCACCGAGTACGAGTCCCAGTACGGGCCGCCGCAGTTGGCGCACGAGCCCATCGAGATCACGTACTTCGGGTCGGGCATCTGCTCGTAGAGCCGGCGGATGGCCGGGGCCATCTTGTCGGTGACCGTGCCGGAGATGACCACGAGGTCGGCCTGGCGGGGGCTGGCCGGGAAGGGGATCACGCCCAGGCGCATCATGTCGTAGCGAGGGCTGGCGAGCGCGGCCGCCATCTCGATGGCGCAGCACGCGAGGCCCCACTGGAACATCCAGAGGGAGTACTTGCGGCTGTAGTTGAGGAGATAGGTGAGCGGCTTGGGGATCCTGCCCTTCTCGACTAGACCCACCGCAGCACTCCCTTGCGCCATGCGTAGACGAGGCCGAGCGTGAGGATCGACACGAAGACGGTCATCTCCACGAAGCCGAACCAGGCGAATTCCTCGACGTTGACCGCCCAGGGGAAGATGAAGACGGCCTCGACGTCGAAGATGACGAAGAGGATGGCGAACACGTAGTACCGGACGTTCGACTGCCCGAACATCCCGGTGGGGTCGGACCCCGCCTCGTAGGGGATGTACTTCTCGCCCTGAGCCCGGCTCGGGCGGATCAGCCGCCCCACGCCCAGCATGAAGACCACCATGCCGACGGCCGCCACCATGAGGACGGCCACCGCGAGGTAATCCCGATAGAACTCCGTCACCCGCGCAGCCTCCGTCGCGGCCCCCCACAGGGCCTGCCGGGGCAGTCTACGCAGGGCGGTTTCACGCCGGACAAACCGTGCGGCACGGGTTTCGGCCGCTCCGACGCCGGGATCGACGAGGGCCCCCGCGACCGGCGAAGCCTCCACCCCGGGTGAGGAGGATCGGGCCCACGACGTGGAACCATGGGGACCATGTCGAAGGTGTTTCCCGTGCGCAGCCGTCAGCCGCGCACCGCCTTCGTCCTCTCGGGCGGCGGCAACCAGGGTGTCGCCCAGGTGGGCATGCTCCGGGCCCTGCTCGAGCGTCAGATCCTGCCCGACGTCGTGATCGGCACGTCGGTCGGCGCCCTCAACGGGGCGGTGGTGGCCGCGGACCCGGTGCTGTCACGGGTCGACCACCTCGAGCAGGTGTGGGAGGAGCTCACGACCGACCGGGTGTTCCCCGGCGGCGCCCTGCGGCGGGCCTGGAACCTGCTGCGCCGCGACGACCACCTGATCGGCAACGAGGGGCTCCGCGAGATGATCGACCAGAGCGACCTCCCCGACCGGTTCGAGCAGCTCGTCGTGCCCATGCGGGTGGTGAGCACCGACCTCATGTCGGGCCAGGAGCTGGTCTTCGCCGCCGGACCGCTGCGGCCCACCCTCCTGGCCAGCGCCGCGCTGCCGGGCGTCTACCCCCCCGTGCGCCTCGGCGGCCACGTGCTCGTCGACGGGGCCATCGTCAACCTCGTCCCCATCTCGCACGCGCTGGCCGGCCCCATCGACCGGATCTTCGTGCTCGACGTGAGCGACCCGCTCACCGACCGGCCGATCCGCTCCCCGTTCGACGTCGTGCTCCGCTCGGTGGCGATCTCCCGTGAGCAGCGCTTCGACCTCGAGCTGCAGTGGGTGCCGCCCGAGGTGGAGCTCGTGGTCCTGCCCGCCCCCGACGACGACCGCGACTTCTTCGACTTCTCCGGTGCGCGGGCCCTCATGGACCAGGCGATGGTCCTCGCCCACCGGGCGCTCGACGACCACGAGCTGCGTCCCGACCGCCAGCGCATCCGCCGGTGGTGGAAGCGGCTCTTCGACTGAGCCCGCTCGCGCCATCGCAGTGCGCTCCCGGGATCGCCGGGGCACTGCCGTCCTCGGTGGGGCCCCTCCCTCCGCAAGGCTGCGGGCGAACACCGGAAGCGGGCCGTGCCGGCGCCTCCGACCCACGGGTGCTCCGGGAGCCCTCCTGCGGGCGGCAGCACCGACGACCCCGGCTCGCGGGATGCATCGAGTCGCTCGGACCTCGTCTCAGCGCGGGGAGGCGTGGTGCTCGACGCCCGTGTCGGTGGCGACGAGGACGTCGGCGGTGAGGCCGAGGAAGAGGCCGTGCTCGACGATGCCGGCCCGGGATTCCAGCGCGGCGGCGAGCGCCGGGGCGTCGGCAATGGGGCCGAAGGCGGCGTCGATGATCCAGTTGCCCTCGTCGGTGACGAACGGGCCCACACCGTCGGGGCGCACCACCGCGGTCGCGCCGAGCGACTCGAGGAAGGCCCGCTCGGTGGGGCAGGCGAAGCGCAGGACCTCCACCGGCACATGGCAGCGGGTGCCGAGTCGCTCGGTCGGCTTCGTGTCGTCGACGACGATCACCTCGCGCCGGGTGGCCTGGGCCACCACCTTCTCCCGGAGGAGCGCGCCGCCGTAGCCCTTGATCAGGTTCAGGGCCGGGTCGACTTCGTCGGCGCCGTCGATCGTCAGGTCGATGACCGGGTGGCCGTCGAAGGTCACGAGCGGGATGCCGACGGCGCGCGCCTCGGTGGCGCTCGCCTCGGAGGTGGGGATGGCGACGATGTCGCGCAGGCGCCCGGCGGCGAGCCGCTCCCCCAGCCCCCGGATCGCCCACACCGCGGTCGAGCCGGTGCCGAGGCCCACGACCATGCCCGACTCGACCCAGTCGAGCGCGCGCACGGCGGCCGCCTGCTTCTGCGCCAGCCTCGGGTCGGTGTCGGCCACGACGCCCATGATGGCGCGTTGGCCTAGCGTGCGAGGGCATGAGCACCCTCGACCTCGGGTTCGACGTGTTCGACTGCCATCACCACGTGGGCGACGTGCGCGCGTTCATGACGCACACCGGGAACGAGACGGCGCCGACGGCCGGGGCGGCGCTCGACGCCGAACGGGCCGCGCGGGTGGCGATCATGGACGCCGGGGGGGTGCGCCAGGCCGCGGTGATCCCCGGCCACGCCTACTCGCGCACCAACGGGGTCGCCGACACGGTCGCGTGCAACGACCGCATCGCCGCCTACCGCGACGCGCAGCCCGACCGGTTCCCGGTGGCCGTCGGGGTCGTGGAGCCGATCTTCGAAGACGCCTGCCTGCCCGAGCTGGAGCGCTGTGCGGGCGAGCTCGGCCTCGTGGGCATCAGCTTCCACACCCGGTTCCAGGGCGTGTCGATGGACAGCCCGTGGGTCCGCACCTTCGTGGAGCGCACGGCCGCCCTCGGCATGGTGCCGGTGCTCCACGCGATGACGGAGTCGTCCGACGAGGCGCTGTGGAAGATCGCCGAGATCGCCCGGGCCCTGCCCGAGGTGGAGATGCTCGTGCTCGACGCGTTCTCCTCGTTCGAGGGCACGCGGGAGGCGTTCACCATCGCCGAGCGGTGTCCCAACCTGCTGTGGGACACGAGCCTCTCCTACAACTTCGACTTCCTCGAGCAGCTCGCGCGGCAGCTCGGTGCCGAGCGGGTGGTCTTCGGCACCGACCTCTACTCCCCGCCCCTCGGCCGGCGGATCTCCCACCTGATCCCGCAGATCGTCGAGTCGTCGCTGAGCGACGCCGAGAAGGCCCTCGTCCTCGGCGGCAACGCCCGCCGGCTCTTCGGCCTCGGCTGACGACGGGCGTCAGGCCGGCTCGCCGCCGCCGTCCCGGGCATCGGCGATGAACGATGCCCACGCGGGGTACTCCCCGGGGTCCCACAGGCCGTGCACGAGCGCGTCCGCCTGCTCGCGGGTCCACTGGCCCCGCGCGAGGGCGTAGAGCCCGTAGAACACGCTCACCCGGTAGTTCGCGGCGCAGTGCACGTGGACGGTGCGGCCCTGCAGCGCGTCCATCACCCCGTAGAACCGCTCGAGGTCGTCATGCGTCGGCGCCGCGAAGTCCACCGGGATCGCCACGTACTCGATGCCCTGGTCGCGCACGATCCTGGGCTCGTCGGCGACGGCCCAGTCGTCGCCCGCAGGCAGCAGGTCGACCACCGCCTCGTAGCCCTCACCGCCCAGCGACGCGAGCTGCTCGGGACTGAGCAGGCCGGACGTCGTGAGGCGCGCGTCGATCCTCCGGAAGTTGAACGCACCCTCCGCGCCGGTCATGGCCACGTCCGCGACTCCCGGGACGCCGAAGGGGCCACGTCAGCTCCCTAGAAGAAGACGGCGTCGCGGGCGAAGTGGATGAAGGTGCCGGGCACGAGCCCGATGACCAGGGTCAGGGCCGCGGCGGCGAACAGGACGAGGCCGGTCCACCCGTCGACCCGGCGCGGCGTCGTGGAGTACGCCGACTCCAGTGCCGCTTCGTCGTCGGGGGCGGTCACGAGCGTGTACGCGATCCGCAGGTAGAACGCGAACGCGATCACCGCCGAGACCACGCCGATGACGAGGAGGATGTAGTCGCGGGTCTCTCCGGCCTGGGCCACGGATCCGAAGATCTCCAGCTTCCCGATGAACCCGCTGGTCAGCGGGACCCCGGCCTGGGCCAGGACGAAGAAGATCAGCAAGCCGCCGAGGATCGGCCGCTTCAGCGCCATCCCGCGGTAGTCGTCGTACGAGTGCTTCGCGTCGTCGGGGCTCGGCGCGGCGATCATGACCACTGCGAAGGCCCCGATCGCCATAAACGCGTACACCAGCAGGTAGAGCAGGGCGGCCTCACGACCACGCGACGTGGTCGCGTAGACGCCCATCAGGATGTAGCCGGCGTGGGCGATCGACGAGTAGGCGAGCGTGCGCTTGATGTCGTTCTGGGCCATCGCGGCGATCGCGCCCACCAGCATCGACAGCGCGGCGAGCACCCAGATGATCGGCCGCCAGTCGTCGCGGTACTGCGGGAACGCCGTGGTGACGATGCGCAGGATCGCGGCGAACGCCGCGGCCTTGGTGGCCGCGGCCATGAACGCCGTGACGGGGGTGGGCGCGCCCTGGTACACGTCGGGCGTCCACATGTGGAACGGCACCGCCGCGACCTTGAACCCGAGGCCCACGAGCAGGAGGGCCAGGCCCATGAGCAACGTGCCCTGCTCGAACAGGGTGTTCTGCGAGAGGAACGTCGCGATCCCGGTGAGCGACGTGGTCCCGGTCGCGCCGTAGGTGAGCGCGATGCCGTAGAGGAACACCGCGGAGGAGAACGCGCCGAGCACGAAGTACTTGAGCCCGGCCTCCTGCGAGCGCAGGCGGCGCCGGTCGAACGCCGCGAGCACGTACAGCGGAATCGACAGCACCTCGAGCGCCATGAAGACCACGATGAGGTCGTTGGCCGTCGTCATCATCAGCATGCCGGAAGCCGACAGCAGGATGAGGGCGAAGTACTCGGGCGCCTCGAGGCCCTCACGGCGGAGGTACGAGTACGAGAGCAGGACGCCGGCCAGCGTGGCGGCCACGACGACGATGCCGAGGAACACGGCGAACGGGTCGACGCGCACCAGCCCGGCGAAGCTCGTGAGCGGGCCGTCGTCGCGGACGAGGTTCCACTGGCGGACCAGCAGGCCCGCGGCGACGAGCAGCCCGACGATCGACAGGCCGAACGCGGCCGGGGTGACCGCGGCGTGGCGCCGCAGCAGGGCGCGCAGCAGCACGATCCCGACGCCGGTGGCGACCAGCGCCATGATCGGCGCGATCGCCCACAGGTCGACCGACGGCGTCTCGATGGGCACGGCCGCGGCGATCACTTCTCACCCTCCCCGTGCGCTGCCTCTCCGGCCGCGCGCTTGGCCTCGGCCTTCTCGGCCCGCTCGACCTCCCGCAAGGTCTTGCGCCGGTCCAGCGAGTCCTCGGGACTGCGGTAGTCGGTCTTGCGCTCGAAGTTGAGCACGGCCCGCTCCGACGCCGGCTCGATGCGGTCGAGCACCGGCTTCGGGTAGATGCCGATGAACAGCGACGCGAGCAGCAGCGGCACGACCACCACGAGCTCGCGCACGGAGAGGTCCTTCATCGCGGCCACCGCGCCCGACGCCTTGCCCGCGAACGCCCGCTTGAACGGCCACAGCATGTAGACCGCAGCGAAGATCACGCCGAATGTCGCCACGATCGCGTACGGCCGGTCGTAGAGGAACGCACCGGCGAGCGACAGGAACTCGCCGATGAACCCCGAGAACCCCGGCAGACCGATGCCGGCGAACATCGCCACGATGAACAGGCCGGTGAGCACCGGCACCGAGTTCCACATCCCGCCCATCTCGCCGATCTCACGGGTGTGGAGGCGCTCGTAGATCATCCCGACGAGCAGGAACAGCGCCCCGGTGGTGAGCGGGTGGCTGACCATGGTGAACACGGCGCCGTCGATGCCGATCACGGTGAGCGAGAAGATGCCCAGGATCACGAAGCCCATGTGGGCGACCGACGAGTAGGCGATGACGCGCTTCAGGTCGGTCTGCATGGCGGCGACGATCGCGCCGTAGAGGATTCCGATCACCGCGAGGACGAGCAGGAGCGGCGCCAGGTCGACGCTCGCCTGCGGGAACAGCTCGAACGAGAACCGCACGAACCCGTAGGCGCCCATCTTGATGATGACGCCGGCCAGGACCACCGATCCCGCGGTCGGCGCCTCGGTGTGCACGTCGGGCAGCCAGGTGTGGAACGGGAACAGCGGTGCCTTGATCGCGAAGGCGGCCATGAACCCGAGGAACAGCAGCACCTCGGCGGTGCCCGTCAGCCCATTCCACTCCGCCAGCGCGCGGTAGTCGAACGTGAGCACCCCGGTGTCGGCCTGGTGGAGGAAGCCGAGGACCAGCGTGGAAGCCAGCAGCAAGGCCGAGCCCACACCCGTGTAGATGAAGAACTTCATCGCCGCGTACCGACGGTTCTCCGACCCCCAGCCGAGGATCAGGAAGAACATCGGGACGAGCAGGAGCTCCCAGAAGATGAAGAAGGCGATCAGGTCGAGCGTGAGGAAGATCCCCATGATCGCCATCTCGAGCAGGAGGAACCACGCCACGTAGGCCTTGACCCGGTGGGTGATGTACTTCTCGGAGGCGAGCAGACCGAGCGGGAACAGCAGGCCCGTGACGACGACCATGAACAGGCTGATGCCGTCGACACCCAGGGTGAACCGGACGCCGAGACCCGGGATCCACGGCTTGTCGTAGACGAACTGGAACCTGGCATCGCCGGCCTGGAAGTGCCAGAGCAGGTACAGGCACAGCCCCGCGGTGGCGGCAGTGAAGACGTAGCCGAGGGCCTTGGCGATCTCGGGGCGGTCGGCCGGGAGCAGCGCGACGACGACCGCGCCGAGCGCGGGCGTGGCGATGATGGCGAGGAGCAGCGGGAAGTCCATCACGCCCGCTCCTGGCCCTGCCGGCCGGGCCGCTCGGGCCACGCTCGCGCCGCGGGACCGGTGGTCGTGGACAAGTGCTCGCTCATGGCTTACCGCCCCGCCCACAGGAGCACGAACAGCAGGATCGCGACGGCGCCCAGGAGGATGCCCAGTGCGTAGCGGCGGACGAAGCCGTCCTGCACCCGACTGAGCGTGCGGGAGCACCACCGGAAGATCCAGGCCGTGCCGTTGACCGCGCCGTCGATGATCTTGGTGTCGAACACCCGGTCGAGCCACGAGGCGCTCTTCTGACCGGGCCCGCCGACGAAGGCGCTCACGCCGGCGTCCCAGTAGTAGGCGTTGCCCATGAGCGTGCTGGCGGGCCGCAGCCGGTCGACCACCGGGTCACGGTCCGGGGCGCGGAGACCACCCTTGTAGATGAGGATGGCGATGGCGACGCCCACGATGGCGAAGGTGATCGAGATGCCTTCGACGGCGAGCTCGGCGGTCGTCGAGATCTCCGTCTCCTTCACGCCGTGGAACACCGGCTCGAGGAACTGGTGCAGGAAGTCGAGGTTGCCGATCGGCAGGTTGAGCAACCCGGCGAACGCCGCGAGGATCGCCAGCGTCACGATCGGGAACAGCATCAGCGGTGGACTCTCGTGGGGCAGGTGGCCGTGCAGCCGGCTCGGCCGGGGCGGCTCGCCGAACACGACCGTGGGGGTGTCGGCGAACGGGTCGTCGGGGTCGTAGCCGTGGCCCTCGCCGGCGACGTCGTGCGCGTCGTCGCCCTCGTCGGAGCCACCCGACACCACCGGCACCGCGTCGAACGCCTCCCCACCCTCGAAGCGGGCGTTGCCGTAGAAGGTCAGGAAGATGAGGCGGGTCATGTAGACGGCGGTCACGAGGGCGGCGATCGTGCCGACGATCCAGACGCCGTAGTCCCCGTGGGCGTAGGCCTCGACCAGGATCTCGTCCTTGGCCCAGAAGCCCGAGAAGGGTGGGATGCCCGCGATGGAGAGCCAGGCGATCACCATCGCGAACGCCGTGACCGGCAGGAGCTTGCGGTACCGCCCCATGATCCGCATGTCCTGGTTGTCGCCGTTGCCGTGGATCACCGAGCCGGCACCGAGGAACAGGCAGCCCTTGTAGAACGCGTGGCACAGGACCATGAAGACCGCGGCGACGTATCCGCCGATGCCGACCGCGAGGAACATGTAGCCCAGCTGGCTGATGGTCGAGTAGGCGAGGGCCCGCTTGATGTCGGGCTGCATCACCGCGACGGTGCCCGCCAGGAGCGCGGTCACGGCACCGACCCACATCACCACCGTCGACGCGTCGGAGCTGACCTCGAGGAACGGGTACGCCCGGCACATCAGGTACACGCCGGCGGTCACCATCGTCGCCGCGTGGATGAGCGCCGACACGGGGGTCGGGCCCTCCATGGCGTCGGTCAGCCAGAGGTGCAGTGGGATCTGCGCGCTCTTGCCCATCGCTCCCACCATGAGGAGGAGGGCGATCGCGGTGGCCGTCCCGGCACCGATGATCTCGGCGGCCGGCGCCATCGCGGTGTACTCGAGCGAGCCGTAGGTGGCGATGATCAGGAACATCGCGAGCAAGAAGCCGACGTCACCCACCCGGTTGGTGACGAAGGCCTTCTTGCCGGCCACCGCGGCGTCGTTGCGCTGGTACCAGAACGAGATGAGCAGGTACGAGCACAGACCCACCCCCTCCCACCCGAGGAACGTGAGGAGGAGGTTGTCGGCGACGACCAGGATGAGCATCGACGCCGCGAACAGGTTGAGGTAGCCGAAGAACCGCGAGTACAGCGGGTCGCCGTGCATGTACCCGATCGAGTACAGGTGGATGAGCAAGCCCACGCCGGTGACGAGCAGCAGCCAGGTGACCGACAGCGGATCGGCCTGGGTGCCCACGGGCACCGAGAACGATCCCGCCGGGACCCACTCCCAGATCTGGTTGACCTGGAGACGGGCCTCGCTCGGCAGGTCGAGCAGCGCGAAGAGCGCCACGACCGAACCCAGGAAGGCCAGGAACATCAGGCCGGTCGCGATCCAGCCCGCGATCGGCTCGCCGATCCGGCGACCGAAGATCAGGAGCAGCGCCGCGCCGAACAACGGCAGCAGCGGGATGATCCCGACGTAGTCGAGGATGTCGCGCGAGTTCACGAGCTCACTCCGGTCGGCATGGGATCAGCCCCTCAGGGCCTGGAGGTCGTCGGCGGTCGCGTGGCGGCGGCGCCGGAAGATGGCAACGATGATCGCCAGACCGACCGCGACCTCCGCGGCAGCCACGACGAGCACGAAGAAGACGATCACCTGGCCGGTGATGTCGTCGAGCGCCTTCGCGAACGCGACGAACGAGAGGTTCACCGCGTTGAGCATCAGCTCGACGCACATGAACATCACGAGCACGTTGCGGCGGGTGAGCACCCCCACCGAGCCGATCGTGAAGAGCATCGCCGCGAGCACGAGGTAGTACGACGGCGTGATCTCGAGGGCGGCGAGCGTCATGCGTCCACCCCCTCGGTCGCGGCCTCGTCGACGTCGTCGACGGGCTCGCCCTTCTGGCCGCTGCGACGGGCGAGCACCACCGCACCGACCACCGCGATCACGAGCAGCACCGCGGTGATCTCGAACGCCCACATGTAGTCGGTGAAGAGCACGCGGGCGACCCGCTCGACGTTGCCGCCGAACCCGCCACCCTCGATCGGCACGCCGCTCGCCGTCTCCTGACCGGTGACCCACTCGTGGCCGGCGAGCCAGAGGAGCTGGGCGAGCAGGATCACGCCGAGGGCGATGGCCGCCGGTCGCTGGTACGGGATGCGGTCGCGCATCGACTCCTGACGGTCGACGCCGAGGAGCATGATCACGAACAGGAACAGCACGACGATCGCGCTCGCGTAGACGATCACCTGGACCGCGGCCACCAGCTCGGCATCCTGGATGAGGAACAGCACGGCGACGCTCACGAGCGTCATGACGAGGAACAGCGCGGAGTGCACCGGGTTGCGCGCGAGGACCACCCCGAGCCCGCCCGCCAACGTGGCCGCCGCCGCAACGAAGAACAGGAACGGGATCAATGTCCGCCCCCATGGCCGGGGTCGGCGTGGTGCCCGTGCCCGTGGCCGTCGGCCGGGTCGACCTCGGGCTCGAGCGGCTCGGGCGCGGTCTGCCCCTGCTCGGGCTCACGCACCCCGAAGCCCAGCTCGCCCGACCACCCGATGCGGCCCTCGAACTCCGCCTGACCCGACGGGGCCGTCGCCCGCATCCACGCGCTGGTCTCGTCGTCCTCGCCGCCGAGCCACAGCTCCCACGGCTGGCGCCGGGCCCGGCCCTGGTCGTCGACGAGCAGCTCGGACTTCGTGTAGATCGCGTCTTGGCGGTTGGTGAACGAGAACTCGAACAGCTTCGTCTCGGTGATCGCCTCGGTCGGGCACGCCTCCACGCACAGGTCGCAGTGGATGCACCGCAGGTAGTTGATCTCGTAGACGAACCCGTAGCGCTCACCCGGCGACACCGGTGCGTCGACCGGGTTGTCGGCGCCGCGCACGTAGATGCAGCGGGCCGGGCACACGCCGGCGCACAGCTCGCAGCCGATGCACTTCTCCATGCCGTCCTCGTAGCGGTTGAGGACGTGCCGACCGTGGAACCGGGTGGGCTTGGGTCGCTTGGTCTTGGGGTAGTCGCCGGTGACGACCTTTCCGACCTGCCTGATCGTGATGCCGAAGCCGCTGAACCTACCCATTACGCCGTCCCGCCCATCTCAGCGAATCTCCTCCACCGACTCCCCACGGCGGGGGATGCAGGCCCACAGGACGGCGAGGATGATCCCGGCGCCGAAGATCGCCGAGGGCACGACCACCCAGCGGTTCCAGCCCTGGTCGGCCCCGACGACCACGACGGCCGAGATCATCGCCCACAAGAAGGCGAGCTCGATGAGGTACTTCCACCCGAGCGACATGAGCTGGTCGTAGCGGAGGCGAGGCAACGTCGCCCGCACCCACACGGTCGCGTAGAGGAGGACGAGCACCTTCAGGGTGAACCAGAAGACGGGCATCACCCAGACGTTGACCCAGCTGTCGGCACTCAGGAATCCGAGCGCCGGACCCGACGGCCCGCCGAGGAAGAGCGTGACGGCGATGGCGCTCATGGTGATCACGTTCATGAACTCGGCGAGGAAGAAGATCGCGAACCGGATGCCGGTGTACTCCGTGTGGAACCCGCCGACCAGCTCCTGCTCCGCCTCGACGAGGTCGAACGGCGGGTGGTTGGTCTCCGCGATGGCCGAGATGCAGAAGATGACGAACGCGCCGATGGCGGGCAGCCAGTACCACTGCGAGAAGGCCGAACCGACCCCGTCCCACGCCTGCTGGTCGACGATGGTCCGGGTGGACAGCGAGCCGGTGTGGACCAGCACGCCGACGATGGCGAGGCCCAGCGCGGCCTCGTAGCTGAGGAGCTGGGCCGAGGCCCGGACCGAGCCGAGGAGCGGGTACTTCGATCCCGACGCCCACCCGGCGAGCATGACGCCGTAGAGGCCGATGCCCGACATCATCAGCAGCCAGAGCACGCCGATCCCGGGGTCGGCGAGCTGCAGGTACGTCTCGTGACCCGCCACGGTGACGACCCCGCCGATCGGCACGATCGCGAACGCCAGGAACGCCGGGATGATCGCGAGGTACGGCGCGAGCTTGAACACCGGCGGGTCGGCGCTCGTGGGCGACGACTGCTCCTTGAAGAACAGCTTGATGCCGTCGGCCAGGGTCTGGAACGCGCCGAACGGGCCCGCCTTCTGCGGACCGATGCGGTTCTGCATGTCGGCGATGACCTTGCGCATGAACCACACGTAGAACATCACCGCGACCAGCAGGATCGCGAACACGATGATCGTCTTCACGATGACGATCAGGACGACCGTCGTGTCGATCCCGTCGCTGAACAGCGGATCGGCACCCAGGATCGGGCTCATCGGACCCGCTCCTTCCCCGGGCGGCGGACGTCGTCGAAGTTCCGGGGCGCGCTCATCGCAGCGTCTCCACGCGCAGGTCGGTGACCGCTTCGGCCGGGTCGACCAGGTCGCCGATGCCGGCGCCCGCACGGTTGGCGGCCAGATAGGCGATGCCCTGAGGTGTGGCGCCGTCGGCCTGCACGGCCAGCTCCACGCTGCCCTTGACCGAGGTCACCCGCACCCGCTCGCCGTCGGCCACGCCGATGCGGTCGCGGTCGGTTCGGTTCACGAGCAGCACGGCCTCGAGCGCGGCGAGCCCCGCGAGCGACGGGGACTCGAGCACCGACCGGTCGGTGCCGTAGAGCGTGCGGGAGGCGACGAGGCGGAGCGCGTAGCCGTCGACCGGCACGACCGGTGCCGGGGCGGCGGGTCCGGCCCAGGCGTGCAGCGCCACGGCCGGGGTGGGCGGACCCGCGGTCGGCGCCGGATCGCCGTCGGCGCTCGCGTCGTCGTCGGCCGCCGCGGTCTCGCCCGCACCGGTGTCGGCCCCGGCCGGGACCGGCTCGGCATCGGCACCCGACGGGATGGGCTCCCACGACACGCCGGCACCGAGCGGGGCCGGACCCCACTCGATCTCGTGGGCGTGGTCGGCCAGCGGGAGCACGACGCCGTCGCGGGCCCGCCGCAGCAGCGACGAGTCGACGCCGGCGAAGGCGGGCGCCACCCGGGCGATCTCGTCTTGCACCTCGGCGGTCTGCTCGAGGTCGAAGTCGCTGCCGAGGCGCGCGGCCAGCTCGCCCGCGACCCGCCACGACTCCATGGCCGTGCCGCCGGGCGTGACCTTGCGGGAGAGCCGCTGGATCCGGCCCTCGAGGTTGGTGCTCGTGCCCTCCTGCTCGCCCCACACCGTGACCGGGAGCACCACGGTCGCGTGGTCCCCCGCGTCGGCGGTGAAGGCGCCGACCACGATGACCTGCTCCGCGGCGGCGAGCGCTCGCTGGACGAGCGGCCGGTCGGGGAAGTCGGCGAGCGGATCGCTCCCCAGCAGCACCAGGGTGCGGATGCGGCCCTCGGCCGTGGCGGTGAGGATGCCGCGGGCGTCGAGACCGGGAGCGGCGGGGACCTTCCCCCACGTGGCCGCGACGTGGGGGCCGCCGTCGGCGAGGGTGACCCGTCCCGGCAGGAAGCCCGGGGCGAGCCCCAGGTCGAGCGCGCCGTGCACGTTGCCCCGGTGCAGCGCCGGCAGGAACTTGACCGTCGGGACCGCGGCGAGCTGCGCGGCCGCGTGCACCGCGCCGGTCGCGGGCTCGGCCAGCGACGGGCGCCCCAGGATCACCACGACCGGACCTTCGCGACCCTCGATCAGCGCGCCCAGCGCGTCGGCCTCGGTGTGCGTGGGGTGGCCGCTGATCGCACCCGCGACGGCGGTGCCCATGCTGCCGACCTCACCCGGGAGGTGGCGCAGGACCAGCGAGGCCGCGTGGGTCAGGCCGTTGTCGCGCGCCGCGACGTCGACGAGCGGCACCCCGTTCTCCAGTGCGGCCTGCCGCACCCGGAGGTAGAGCACCGGGAGCGTCTCCTTGAGGTCGGGGGCGACGACGACGATCGCCGCCGCGGCGTCGAGGTCGTCGATCGTGGCGCGGCGCAGTCCGAGGACGACCTCGGCGGGCAGGCCGTCGTCGAGCTGGGCGTCGACGTTGTCGGTCGCGAGCACGCCCTTGGCGAATCGAGCCCACGCGTACGCGTCCTCGTTGGTGCCGCGCGCACCCCCGAGCACACCGACGGCTTCGGGGCCACCGGCGTCGATCGCGGCGCGCAGCGCGTCGGCGGCGGCGTCGAGGGCCTGGGGCCACGTGGCCTCACCCAGCGCGCCGGACCGCTCCACGAGCGGCGTGGTGACGCGGGCGTCGCTGTGCACCCACTCGTAGGCGTAGCGCCCCCGGTCGCACAGCCAGCCCTGGTTGACCGGGTCGAGGTCGACGCCGAGCAGGCGGACGAGTCGGTTCGACGTGGACTCCAGCGCACCCCGGCAGCCGACCGCGCACTGCTGGCACGAGGTCTCGACGCTGTCGAGGTCCCACGGCCGGGCCCGGAAGCGGTACGGGCTCGCGGTGAGCGCGCCAACCGGGCAGATCTGCACGGTGTTGCCGGCGAAGTAGGACGAGAACGGCTCGTCGGGGTAGGTCATCACCTCGGTGCCCGACCCGCGCCCCCCGAAGTGGATCTGGGCGTCGCCCGCGACCTCGGAGGCGAAGCGGGTGCAGCGGCCGCACTGGATGCAGCGCTCGCGATCGAGGAGCACCGTCTCGCTGATCGCGATGGGCTTCTCGAAGTGGCGCTTCTCCTCGACGAAGCGCGACTCGCCGGGACCGAACGCGAGCGTCTGGTCCTGCAGCGGGCACTCGCCGCCACGGTCGCACACCGGGCAGTCGAGCGGATGGTTGATGAGCAGCAGCTCGAGCACGCCGTCCTGGGCGGTCTTCACGCCGGGCGACTGCGTGTGCACGACCATGCCGTCGGTGACGGGCGTGGCGCACGAGATCTGGAGGCCGCGCATGCCCTCGATCTCGACGAGGCACATGCGGCACATGCCCACGGGCTTCATGCGCTCGTGCCAGCAGAACCGCGGGATGTAGGTGCCGTGCTCCTGCGCGACCTTGATGAGCAGCTCGCCGCGCGGGACCTGCACCTCCTTGCCGTCGATCGTCACCGTCACGACGTCGGGTCCGGGCGCGACCGGGATCACGTACTCCTGGTCGGACGGCCACTGGCTCATCCGGACGGCGTCGGTGCTCACGATCCCGCCCCTGCGCTCACGCTGACGATCTCCAGGCTCCGGCGGCGCGCGGTGTCGCGCTCGAGCCGCTCGATGATCTCCTCGCGGAACCACCGGTCGAGGCTCACCACGTGGCTCATCGTCGACGGGCCGAGCGCGCAGATGGTGGTCTGCGCGAACGGTGCGTTGAGTCCCGGGACGATGTTGTTGCCGAAGGAGAGCAGCAGGTCGAGATCCTCGGGCCGGCCCCGGCCGTTGACCATCCGGTAGAGGACCTTCTCGATCCATGACGAGCCCTCGCGACACGGCGTGCACTTGCCACAGGACTCGTGCGCGTAGAACTTCGCGAGCCGCCACGACACGAGCAGCGGGTCGACGGTCTCGTCGAACACCGTGATCGCACCCGAGCCCAGCATCGTGCGCAGCTCGGCGCCGGCGTAGTCCATGTCGAGGGGCGAGTCGAGGTGCTCGGGCAGCAGCCACGGCGCCGACGCGCCACCGGGGATGAAGAACTTCATCCGCCGGTCGTCCCGCATGCCCCCGGCGAGACCCTCGATCAGGTCGCGGAAGGTCATGCCGAGCTCGATCTCGTAGTTGCCCGGCCGCTGCACGTGCCCCGACACCGAGAAGATGCGGGTGCCGGTGGACCGGTTCACGCCCATGCCCGCGTACCAGTCGCCTCCGTGGGCGATGATGTGCGGGATCGTCGAGATCGTCTCGACGTTGTTCACGACGGTCGGCGCGGCGTAGAGCCCCTGCGCCGCGGGGAACGGCGGCTTGATGCGCGGCATCGCCCGCTCGCCCTCGAGGCTCGACAGCAAGCCCGTCTCGTCGCCCGCGATGTAGCAACCGGCGCCGCGGTGCAGCACCAGCTCGAGGTCGAAGCCCGACCCGCCGATGTTCTTGCCGAGGAAGCCGTGCGTGTACGCGTCGTCGATCGCCTGCTGCAGACGCTCGGTGCCGAGGCCGAACTCGCCGCGCAGGTAGATGAACGCGTGGTTGGCCTGGATCGCGTAGGCGGTGATGATCACCCCCTCCACGAGCTGGTGGGGGTCGCGCTCCACCAGCATGTGGTCCTTGAACGTCGCGGGCTCGCCTTCGTCGCCGTTGACGCACAGGTAGCGCGGGAAGACGCCCTTCGGCAGGAACGACCACTTCTGACCGGTGCCGAAACCCGCGCCGCCCTTGCCGCGCAGGCCCGACTTCTGGACCTCCTCGACGATCGCCTCGGCCCCCATCGAGAAGGCCTTCTCGATGCGCGTGTAGGCCGCGTTGAAGGCGCGGGCGGTCTCGAACTGCCACGAGTCGTCGGGCCGCTCCCGGAGGAACTTGGTGACGACAGGCGTCTCGTGGGCCATCAGTGGTCACTCCCCTGGCGCGTGCCGGAGATGGTGCGGGCCTTGAGCTCGCCGGCGCGGTACCGCTCGATCAACGCCACTGCGGTCTCGCCGGTGAGCGGCCCGTGGAACTCGTAGTTGACCTGGAGCACCGGCGCGAGGTCGCACGCGGCGAGGCATTCGACCTCCTCGACGTACACGTCGTCGGAGTGCGCGTACTCGCGGCGGAGGTGCTCGAAGAGGTCCGGCCCGCCGTTGACCAGGCAGGCGATGTTGGTGCACACCGAGACCACGAGCCGGCCGACCGGTGCGGTCTTGAACATCGTGTAGAAGGAGCAGGTCCCGAGCACGATCGCCGGCGTGAGGCCGAGGAACTCGGCGACGTCTTCGATGCCCTGCGGCGACACCCACCCGTCGCGGTCCTGCACCATGTGCAGCAGGGGCAGCGTGGCGGACCGGGACTGCGGGTACTGCGCGGTGATGTGCTCGGCGCGCCGGCGCTCGGTTGCGGAGAAGCTCATGACGACGGAAGCTCCCGATCCATCAGCGATCGACCTCCCCCATCACGGGGTCGACGCTCGAGATGATCGCCACGGCGTCGGCCACCATGCTCCCCGGCACCATCGCCTCCACCGACTGCAGGTTGTAGAACGACGGTCCGCGGACGTGCAGGCGCACGGGCTTCCCGGTGCCGTCGGACACGAGATAGCAGCCGACCTCGCCCCGCGGCGACTCGATCGCCACGTAGGTCTCCCCGGCCGGGACCTTGAACCCTTCGGTGAAGAGCTTGAAGTGGTGGATCAACGCCTCCATCGACTCGTCGATGCGGCCCCGCGGGGGCGGGGTGATCTTGCGGTCCTGCACCCGGTAGTCGCCGCCCGGCATCCGGGCGACGCACTGGCGGACGATCTTCACCGACTCGAGGATCTCGAACAGGCGGATGAGGAAGCGGTCGTAGACGTCGCCGTTTCCGGTGTAGATGACCTCGAAGTCGACGTCGTCGTACGCGAGGTACGGCTGCGCCTTGCGGAGGTCCCACGGGAACCCGGTGGAGCGCAGGATCGGACCGGTGGCTCCCAGCGCGAGGGCCTGCTCGGTGGTGATGACGCCGACGCCCTGGGTCCGCTCCTGCCAGATCGGGTTCTCACAGAGGAGCGTCTCGTACTCGGCGACACCGGCCTCGACGTTGTCGCACACGTCGAGGGTCGCCTGCTGCCAGCCGTCGGGGAGATCGGCCGCGAGGCCACCGACGCGGATGAAGTTGTGGTTCATCCGCAGCCCGGTGATCATCTCGAGCAGGCGGAGCACCTGCTCGCGCTCGCGCCAGCCGTAGATCATCATCGACAGCGCGCCGATGTCCATGCCGTTGGTGGCCTGGAAGAGCAGGTGCGACGCCATGCGCTGGAGCTCGACCAGCATCATGCGCATCCACACGGCCCGCTCGGGGACCTCGGTGTCGAGCAGGTTCTCCACCGCCAGGGCGTAGACGAGCTCGTTGCCGAGGCAGTTCAGGTAGTCCATGCGGGTCACGTTGGTGGCGCCCTGCACGTACGTGAGCTGCTCGCCCGTCTTCTCCATGCCGGTGTGCAGGTAGCCGATGACCGGCTTGGCCTGGAGCACGGTCTCGCCGTCGAGCTCCATCATGATCCGCAGCACGCCGTGGGTCGACGGGTGCTGGGGACCCATGTTGATGATCATCGTCTCGTCGTCGTCGGGCCAGACGCCCCCCGTCATGACGACCTCGTGCTGACGCGGTCGCAGCTCCTGCGCACCCTCGTCGGTCTGCCGCCCGAGCCGGGCCTCCTCGGCGGTCGGCTCGTTGATCACGTCGCTCATGGACTCGCTCATCGGGGTGCGGGGTCCCCCTTGAAGGTGACGGGGATGCGCGCGATCGGATCGTCCTTGCGCAGCGGGTGACCGTCCCAGTCGTCGGGCATGAGGATGCGGGCGAGGTCGGGGTGCCCGTCGAAGGTGATCCCGAACATGTCGTACGCCTCGCGCTCGGGGAAGTTCGCGCCCGGGAACAACGGGGTGACGCTCGGGACGGTGGGGTCGTCCTCCGGGACCTGGCAGATCAGGCGGATGCGGGCGTTGCGCGGGTGCGAGAGGAGGTTGACGACCACCTCGAACCGCTCCCGGACGACGCCCGGGATCTCCACCCGCTCGACGTCGGCCGCGTGGTCGACCGCGGTGACGTCGGTGCACTGGGTGAACCGCTCGGCGTCGCGCAGCCGCTTCGTGACCTCGGCGAGCACGCCGCGATCCACGTAGACGACCGACTGGCCGTGGGACTCGACCGCGACCGAGCCGGGGAACCCTTCGACGACCGCCGCCGCGACGGGATCGGCGATGGCGATCTCCTCGACGGTCTCGGCCGCGTCGGCGTCGCCCTGGGGGCTCTCGTCGGACATGACCTAGGCCTGGGTCCCGATCAGACGGACCGGCGACGGGATGCCGTCGACCTGGTCGATCTGCACGCCGGCGCCCGCTCCCGCGCCCTGCGCGCGGCGACGCTTCATGATCTCGCCGGTCCGCACCATCTCGTGGAGCGTGAGGATGCCGTGGAGCAGCGTCTCGGGACCGGGCGGGCAGCCGGGCACGTAGACGTCGACCGGGACCACCTGGTCGACGCCCTGCACGATCGCGTAGTTGTTGAACATCCCGCCCGAGCTGGCACAGACGCCCATCGAGATGACCCACTTGGGCTCGACCATCTGGTCGTACACCTGCCGCAGCACCGGCGCCATCTTCTGGCTCACCCGGCCGGCGACGATCATCAGGTCGGCCTGGCGGGGGCTGGCCCGGAAGACCTCCATGCCGAAGCGGGCCTGGTCGTAGTGCGCCGCACCGGTGGCCATCATCTCGATGGCGCAGCACGCGAGCCCGAAGGTGGCCGGCCACATGGAGTTGCGGCGCGCCCACTTGACCAGGTCCTCCAGGCGGCCGGTCAGGAAGTTGTGGGGAACTGCCTCGAGTCCCATCAGGCAGCTTCCTCCACCGGCTCGGCCGGCCGGGTCGGGTCGAGGCCGTCACGCCCCGGCATGCCCGCGGCCCGCAGCACGCGGTAGCCCACGCGCTCGGCGACCTGGCGCACGGGGCCCCACTCGACCGCGCCGGTCGAGAGCAGGTAGCCGAACGGGACGAGGGCGACGATCAGGAAGACGCCCATCGTCACGAGGCCGTACGCCGCGAGGTCCTTGAGCACGACCGTGAACGGGTACAGGAAGATGATCTCGACGTCGAGGACGATGAACGCCATCGCGACGACGTAGAACTTCACCGGGAACCGCTCGGCCGGCTCGACCTCGGGGACGATGCCGCACTCGTAGGGCGCTTCCTTGGCCGCAGTCGGGCGCCGTGGTCCCAGCAGCTGGGACGCGACGAAGCTCAGCGCCGCGAACAGGATCACGAGCGCGAGCAGGGAGAACAGCGGCAGATACTGCTCCAGGGCCACGGGTCGCAGGCTATCCGAGAGTCCGACCGTTGCCGCAATGCGTGGCGGGGTCGATCTCGCCTCGCGAGCGTCGCCCGGTCGAGCCCGGTCGCGGACGGTCGCGGACGGTCGCGGACGGGAGGGCCCGCGGCGATCGCGCCCGCGGCGGCGTCGGCTCCGAGCGTCGCCGGGAGCACCCTGGGCCCCCGTCGGGAGCACCGGGGAGCGCGACCTCGTCGCAAGCTCCCCACCATGTTCGTGACCGTGGTCGCCCGCGCCCGACTCCTCGACCCCGACTCCACCGCGAGGGCGAAGCGTCGGGCGAGAAGGTCCGGACCGCGGGCACGGGTCTTGGGGCGGGCTGGGAGGCCGGTGGAGCGCCGCGCCCGTCGGCGCCGCGTTCCACGTTCCCCGCGCCCGCGGCACCGGAACCTTCGCTGGAGCGTGGGCGGCGTCGGGGAGGACCGGAGTCCCCCACGGGCCGCGTACTCCGTGTGCGATGCATCGGCGGCCACTTCGAACGCCTTGAGTGAGATTCTGCGGAGGATCGACCAACAAACGGCCGACAATTGTCACTCTGAGTGGGAATATTCCGGTTCGGGCGCCGGAAGCGGGGCACCGTCGGCGACGAGGAACCCGGCGTAGATGACCGCGATGCCCACGGCGAGGCTGAGGGCGAAGGCCTCGTCGTGGCCGACGAAGCCCTGGAGGAGCCCGCCGCTCGACAGGACGAGCGTGCCGGTCGCGACGAGGGCGTTGGCCCCGGCGAGGCGGCCCCGGCCCGCCACGTCGGCACCGAGCAGGCGCACGAGCGACCACAGCGCCCCGACGACGATCACGGTGGCCCCGAGCCCGCTGGCGACGGCGGCCAGCACGCGGGGCAGGGCCTGGGTGAAGGTGTCCTTGCCCACGGGGATCTCGGTGCCGGTCACCGGCTCCATCTGGGCGAGGAGGATCGCCCCGAGCGAGAGCCCGGAGAAGAACACGAGCCAGCCTCTCGCCCGGCGGCCGACGGGGCCGCCGAACAGGAGGAACACGGTGCCGAGCGCCAGCCACGGCACCGAGGCGATCGCCCCGCACAGGTAGAAGACCTTGTAGGTGCCGTCGTCCCAGCCCGTGGACGCGCCGAGGGCGAGCGCGACGGACGCCGCGGCGAAGAGCACGAGGGCGACGGTCCAGGCCCACTGGTGGGGCCCGCGGCCGGCCGCCGCCCGCTGGAACGTGGCCATGGCGAACAGGCAGGCCAGCACCGTGGCCACGGCGGCGAGCGCGAACACCATGCAGCCAGGGAGCGTAGCGAGCGTCCCCCCCGCACCGGCCAGGCAGCACGAGCGAGCGCAGCGACCCGGCCGGGGGGATAGTGGCGTCGTCTCAGTAGGATCGGGGCGTGACCGCCGCCGCTGCACCCGTCTCCGGCCGTCCGGGCCTGGGTGGCTACCCCGTCAACCTGCTCCTGGAGGGCCGGCGCTGCGTGGTGGTCGGGGCGGGGCGGATCGCGGCCCGCAAGGTCGAGGCGCTGCTCGAGGCGGGCGCCGACGTGCACGTCGTGGCGCCCGAGGCCGACGACCGCATCCGGGAGTGGGCCGACGCCGGGGCCCTCACGTGGCACTCGCGTCGGTTCGCCCCCGACGACCTCGACGACGCCTGGCTGGCCACCACCGCCACCGCCGACGACACCGTCAACGGCGCCGTGTTCGCGGCGGGCGAGGCCCGCCGGGTCTTCGTGAACTCGGCCGACGACCCCCGGCACTGCTCGTTCACCCTGATGTCGCTGGTGCGCCAGGGCGACATCGTCGTGACCGTGGGCACCGGCGGGCGCAGTCCCGCGCTGGCCGCCTACCTGCGCAACCACGTCCGCGACGAGATGGGCCCCGAGTACTCCCTGCTGCTCGACGTGCTCTCCGAGGCCCGGGAGGAGATGCGGTCCGGGGGCCGCTCGTCGGAGGACGCCGATTGGCAGGCGGCCCTGGATTCCGGCATGCTCGACCTGATCCGCCACGGCCGGGTGGCCGAGGCGAAGGAGCTCCTCCAGACGTGTCTCTCGTCGTCGTCGGACTGAACCACCGCAACGCCCCGGTGGACCTCCTGGAGCGGATGGCCGTTCCGGGCAAGGCCCTGCCGAAGGCCCTCCATGCGTTGGCCGCGCGCGAGCACCTCACCGAGGCCGTGCTGCTGTCCACCTGCAACCGCACGGAGATCTACGTCAAGGCGACGCTGTTCCACCCGGGCATCGACGACGTCCGCCACTTCCTCGCCGAGACGGCGGGGCTCGACCCCGACGCCCTCGCCGAGCTCCTCTACACCTTCCACGACGACGCCGCCGTCACCCACCTCTTCGCGGTCGCGGCCGGCCTCGACTCCATGATCATCGGCGAGCACGAGATCCTCGGCCAGGTCCGCGAGGCCTGGCGGGCCGCGGAGGGCGAGGGCACGGTCGGACCCCTGCTGTCGCGCACGTTCCGCCAGGCCATCGAGGTCGGCAAGCGGGCCCGCACCGAGACCGAGATCAGCCGCCACGCCGTGTCCATCTCGTCGGCCGCGGTCACGCTGGCCACCGAACGCCTCGGCACCCTCGACGGGCGCCGGGTCCTCATCATCGGGGCGGGCGACGTCGGCCAGCGCATGGCGGTCGCCCTCAACGGCGCCGGCGCCGGCGAGGTCGTGATCGCCAACCGCACCCTCGAGCGGGCCGAGGCGCTCGCGGCGCGGGTGGGCGGGCGGGCCATCGGCCTCACCGACGTCCCCACCGCGCTCGCCCACGCCGACGTCGTGCTGTCCTCCACCGCGGCCGAGCACGTGATCGTGGAGCGCTCGGCGATCGAGGAGGCGATGCGGCGCCGCGACGACCGGGCGATGCTCGTCGTCGACGTCGCCGTGCCGCGTGACATCGATCCCGGCGTCGCCCAGGTGTTCGGCGTGACCCTGCTCGACATCGACGCCCTCCGGGCGCTGGGCGAGCAGTCGCTCCAGCAGCGCCGGGCGGAGATCGGTCGGGTCCGCGAGATCATCGCCGACGAGCTCGAGCGGTACCGGAGCGAGCGGTCGGCCCGCGAGGTCGCCCCGCTCGTGACGGCCCTGCGCCAGCGGGTCGAGGAGCTGCGCACGAGCGAGCTCGAGCGGATCGCCGGGGACCGCGGCGCCGACCCGGCGTTGCGGGCCACGCTCGACGCCGTCACCCGCGGCCTCGTCAACAAGCTGCTCCACGAGCCCACCGTGCGCCTGAAGGACGCTGCCGGCACCGCACGCGGCGACCTGTACGCCGACGCGCTCACCGAGCTCTTCGCGCTGGCGCCGCCCCGCGACGACGACTGATGTCGACGCGGGTACGCGTCGCGACGCGCGGGAGCGCGCTCGCCCGGGCCCAGACCGGCGCCGTCATCGCGCGACTCGGCGTCGAGGCCGAGGTCGTGGTGGTCACCACCACCGGGGACCGGGTGACCGATGCCCCGATCCACACCCTCGGGGGCACCGGGGTGTTCGTGAAGGAGGTGCAGGAGGCGGTGCGCGGCGGTGCGGCCGACATCGCCGTGCACTCCGCCAAGGACCTCCCGTCGGTCACCGCGCCGGGTCTGGTGCTCGCGGCGGTCCCCGAACGCGGCGACGTGCGCGACGCGCTCGTGGGCTCGACGCTCGACGCACTGCCCACCGGCGCCAGGGTCGGGACCGGAGCGGTCCGCCGGCGGGCCCAGCTCGCGTCGGCCCGTCCGGACCTCATCTTCGGCGAGCTCCGGGGCAACATCGGCACCCGGCTCGACAAGGCCGTCGACTTCGACGCGGTGGTCGTCGCCGCGGTGGCCCTCGAGCGTCTCGACCTCGCCGACCGCATCGCCGAGCGACTGGAGCCCACGGTCATGCTCCCCCAGGTGGGGCAGGGCGCGATCGCGGTGGAGTGCCGGGCGGACGACGACGCCACCCGGGCCCTGCTCTCCGCGATCTCCGATCCCGCGGCCCACACCGCCGTGACGGCCGAACGGGCGTTCCTCGCCGAGCTGGGCGGGGGCTGCAACCTCCCGTGCGGCGCGCTCGCCCACGTGACCGACGACGGCGTGGCGATCGAAGTGCTGCTGGCCTCGCTCGACGGGCACACCGTGCTGCGGGCCACCGCCGCGGGCCCCGACCCCGAGACCGTCGGCCGGGAGGCTGCGACCGTCCTGCTCGACGTGCACGGCGGCCGCACGCTGCTCGAGGAGACGGTGTGACGGTCTATCTGGTGGGCGCCGGCCCGGGTGACCCCGGCCTGCTGACCCGGCGGGGCGCCGCGCTGCTGGCCCGGGCCGACGTCGTGGTGCACGACCGGCTGGGTACGGCCGACCTGCTCGACCTCGCCCGCCCCGATGCCGAGATGATCTCGGCGGGGAAGGCGCCGGGCCGGGTCGACCTGACCCAGGACGAGATCAACGCGGTCCTGGTCGAGCGGGGCCGGGCCGGCCTCGAGGTGGTCCGCCTCAAGGGCGGCGACCCGTTCGTGTTCGGCCGCGGTGGCGAGGAGGCCGAGGCGCTGGCCGCGGCCGGGGTGGCCTTCGAGATCGTGCCCGGGATCACCAGTGCGATCGGGGCGCCGGCCTACGCCGGAATCCCCGTGACCCACCGGGGGCGGTCCACCCACTTCACCGTCGTCACCGGCAACGAGGACCCGACCAAGGGCACGACCGACGTCGACTGGGAGGCGCTGGCCGCGGCCGGCGGGACGCTCGTGATCCTCATGGGTGCCGCCCGCATCGCCGGGATCGCCGAGCGGCTGATGGCCGGGGGTCTCGCGCCCGACACCCCGGTGGCCGCGGTGCGCAACGGCACCCGGCCCGACCAGCACACCGTGCGGGCCACCCTGGCCACCGTCGGCACCGCCGGGATCGGGGCACCGTCGGCGGTGGTGGTGGGCGCGGTGGCCGGTCTCGATCTCACCTGGTTCGAGCGGCGCCCACTGTTCGGGCGCACCATCGTCGTCACCCGGGCGCGCGAGCAGGCCAGCGAGCTGCGGGCCCGGCTCACCGCCCTCGGCGCCTCGGTGCTCGAGCTGCCGTCGATCGCGATCGAGCCGGTCGACTTCGCGCTGCCGGAGCTGGACGCGTACGGCTGGGTGGTCTTCACCTCGGTCAACGGCGTGCACGCGTTCTTCGACCGGGGGCTCGCACCGGCCGGCCTCGACGCCCGCGCGCTCGGCGGCGTGCGGGTCGCGGCGATCGGGCCCGGCACCGCGGCG
>Ga0194121_10002544_pt1 | contig 28810 bp, 24 predicted proteins | sample TA2MahCa50mmetaG_FD_148609 | JGI IMG/M metagenome (GOLD analysis project Ga0194121, IMG submission 148609) | Freshwater microbial communities from Lake Tanganyika, Tanzania - TA2015020 Mahale Deep Cast 50m | ecosystem: Environmental > Aquatic > Freshwater > Lake | place: Tanzania: Lake...
CGGAAAAACGATGGTCGAGGCGTTCTGGGTCGAAATAGCGCTCAGGGTGCCGAGATAACGGAGCTGCATAGCCTCGGGGCGTTGAGCGATGATTTCCGCCGCTTCCAGAAGCTTCTGCGCCGCCTGTTGCTCGCCTTCGGCGTTGATGATCTTGGCGCGGCGTTCGCGTTCGGCTTCGGCCTGGCGGGCGATGACCCGGACCATACTTTCGTTGATATCGACATGCTTGATTTCGACGTTGGCGACCTTGATGCCCCAGGCGTCAGTCTGCTTGTCGAGGATTTCTTGGATATCGTTGTTGAGCTTGTCCCGTTCCGCCAGCATTTCGTCGAGTTCGTGTTTGCCGAGCACGGATCGCAGCGTGGTCTGGGCGAGTTGGCCCGTCGCCTGCATGAAATCCGCGACCTGGATCGTCGCCTTTTCGGGATCGACGACGCGGAAATAAATTACCGCGTTGACCTTGACCGAAACGTTGTCGCGCGAAATCACGTCCTGGCTCGGCACGTCGAGCACGACCGTTCGCAGGTCGGTGCGTACCATCTGCTGGACGTAAGGGATCAGGATGATCAGGCCCGGCCCCTTGACTCCGGTGAAACGGCCGAGGGTGAAAACGACCCCGCGCTCGTATTCGCGCAGGATCTTGATCGCCGCCGCGAGGAAGAGGATGAAAAGGACGGCGATCGGCAAATAGATGAAAGCGAAATCAGTCCACATGGGATGAAGCTCCTTTCGACGTGTCGGTTTCAGGTTCGACCTTGAGCGTGAGTCCGTCGAGCGCGACGACACGCACCCGGCAGCTAGGCGCGAGCGGCTCGGAGGAGATCGCCTTCCAGTGTTCGCCGTGGCTGAGGACGTATCCCGACCGGCCGTTCCACTCGAGGACTTGTCCGGACTCTCCGATCATTCCCTCGCGCCCGCTCACCACGGCGCGTCGGTGCGACGTGACGGCAAGGCGCGCGACGATCGCCGTTAGGGCGAGACTGACGGCGGCGAAGCCGAAAACGACCGGCTTCGAAATCTCGAAATCGGGGAAATCGGTATCGATCAAGATGACGGCGCCGAGAGCGAAGGCGACCGCACCGCCGATGCCGAGCGCGCCGATCGACGGCGTGAACGCCTCGGCGACCATCAGCGCAAGGCCCAAAGCCATGAGAGCGAGCCCGGCGTAATTGACCGGCAACGCCGCCAACGCGTAGAGGCCGACGAGCAGGCAGATGGCGCCGACGATGCCGGGATATAGCGCGCCCGGATTCATGAACTCGAACACCAGTCCGTAGATGCCGATCATCATCAATATCAAGGCGACATTCGGATTTGTGACGGCGGCAAGCAGCCGATTTCGCCAATCGGGCTCGATGGTGGTCAGGACGAGATCCCGGGTGTCGAGAACGATTTCGGAACCACCTATCTTCACGGTTCGACCGTGCGCCTGGGCGAGCAGGTCGTCCATGTCGCGCGCAAGAATATCGACGACGTTCGCCGCGTGCGCCTCGTGCGCGGGCAAGCTCGCGCCTTCGCGCACGGCCTTTTCCGCCCAATCGGCGTTGCGGCCCCGCAGCTCGGCGAGCGAACGGATATAGGCGGCGGCGTCGTTGACGAGTTTGGCTTCCATCGCGCCGCGTCCCGGACCGGGCTGTGGCCGCGTGCCGCCGCCGTCATCCTTGGAGCCTTCGGGTTTTTTTTCTTTTCCGCTATCGTCGCCCGGCAGCGGAAGCCCGCCGAGCTGGACCGGCGTCGCCGCGCCGAGATTGGTCGCCGGCGCCATCGCCGCGACGTGACTGGCGTACATGATAAAGGTTCCGGCGCTGGCGGCCCGCGCGCCGCCCGGGCTGATGTAGGTAGCGATCGGCAGCGGCGACGTGAGAATATCGCGGATGACCTCGCGCATCGACGTATCGAGTCCGCCCGGGGTATCCAGGCGCAACACGACCAGCTTGGCGCCGCGCTCGCGTGCTTTTTCGAGACCGCGCGAAAAGTAGTCGGCGGTGGCGGGACCGATCGCGCCTTCGATATTGAGGACAATCCCCATTCGGTCGCTCGGCGTAGCGCCGGGCGCGGCAGCGGCGGCGAGGACAACGGCCGCCAGGAACAGCAAGGCAAGGCCCCGAAAGAGCTGCACGCCGACCAATCCCGCAAACGGGACCTTCGGCGAGTTGGGGTTGGAGCAAGTCACAGCCTGTCGCCCAATGGGTTAGCCTTCAAAAAGGATCGACGGAGAAAAGTCCGCCGGAAAGCCTTCCGGCGGGGTTCCGTGGCGTCCGCCGCCGCATACGCGAGAGGATGGATTGAATATATAGTCTTGCGATGCGATACCGTCGAGGCCCGAGGATCGGCGCCGAGGATGCGACGGTCTCGGGCTTGGGGGATAAGGGACAATGGGTCAAAAACGGGTGCCCGGACGCCACTTCGACGTCGATGTCGTCGTGGTCGGCGGTGGCAACGCGGCGTTGTGCGCGGCGCTGGCGGCGCGCGAAGGCGGTGCCACGGTCTGCGTACTGGAACGCGCGCCGATCGAGGAAAGCGGAGGCAACAGCCGTTTCACCGCCGGCGCCATCCGCTTCGCCTATGGCGGCGTCGACGATCTCAAGCGGGTGATGTCCGACTTGACCGAAGCGGAAATCGCCGCGACCGATTTCGGCGCCTATACCGAAGACGACTTTTTCGAGGATATGTTCCAAGTGACCCAGTACCGGGCCGATCCGGATTTGGTCGAAACCCTCGTCCGGCGGAGCTTCGACACGATTTTATGGTTGCACGGCAAGGGGTTGCGGTTCGTGCCCATTTACGGGCGGCAGGCGTTCAAGGTCGACGGCCGGTTCAAGTTTTGGGGCGGGCTCACGGTCGAGGCCTGGGGCGGCGGGCCTGGCCTGGTCGATCGGTTGAGCGAACTCTGCCGCGCCGCCGGCATCGACATCCGCTACGGTGCGCGGGCGATCGACTTGCTGGCCCCGGGCGGCGCGGTCGAAGGCGTTCGGGTGCGGACGGCGGGACGGGACGAGGATTTGCGCGCCGGCGCGGTGGTGCTCGCCTCCGGCGGATTTGAAAGCAGCGCGGAAATGCGCGCGCGCTACCTCGGGCCGGGGTGGGAACTGGCCAAGGTGCGCGGCACCCGTTTCAACACCGGCGACGGGCACAAGATGGCGCTCGCCGTCGGGGCGTCCTCGGCCGGCAACTGGTCGGGCTGTCACGCGGTCGGCTGGGACCGCAACGCGCCCGAATTCGGCGATCTCGCGGTCGGCGACGGATTCCAAAAGCACAGTTACCCGTTCGGGATCATGGTCAACGCGCGGGGCGAGCGCTTCGTCGACGAAGGCGCCGACTTCCGCAATTACACTTACGCCAAGTACGGCCGGGTTATTCTCGAACAACCCCAGCAGTTCGCGTGGCAGATATTCGACCGCAAAGTGGTCCATCTGCTGCGCGACGAATACCGGATCAAGCAGGTGACCAAGGTCACGGCGGCGACGCTGGAGGAACTGGCGGGCAAGCTCGAAGGGGTTGATGCGAACGCCTTTCTCCGCACGGTCGAGGAATACAACGCCGCGGTGCGCGCCGACGTGCCGTTCAATCCCAACGTCAAGGACGGCCGCTCGACCGCCGGGCTCCGCATCCCCAAGTCCAATTGGGCCAACACCATCGACCAGCCGCCGTTCGAGGCTTACGCTGTCACGTGCGGAATCACGTTTACGTTCGGCGGCGTCCGCATCGACGGCGAAGCCCGCGTGAAGGATGAAGCGATGAACCCGATATCCGGCCTGTTCGCCGCGGGCGAGATCGTCGGCGGCCTTTTTTATTTCAACTATCCGGGCGGCACCGGATTGATGTCGGGCGCGGTGTTCGGCCGCATTGCCGGACGCTCGGCCGCCGCTTTCGCGCGCGGGAAATAAGCGCCTGTCCCATCACGAACCGGCCGCTTTTGGCGGCGGCACCTGTTCCGCTTCGCTCTTGGGAAACGCGGCCGCCATCATGCCGAGCGCGATCTCGCGTTCGCCCATGACGATCGAATCGGCTCCTATCTGACGAAGATGCGAGGCCTCCGCGTCGGAATGGGCCCGCGCGACGACCTTCAAGGACGGGTTGATCGCCTTCGCTTGCTCCACCACCTGGCCCGCCTCGAACCCGTCTGGGATAGCCACGAACAGCAATCGGGCTTTGGCGATATTCGCCGTTTCGAGCAGCGCGGCGTTTGCGGCGTTGCCGGACAGCGCCTCGATACTGTTCGTTTGGGCTTGCTTGAAGATTTCCGGCCTTTCCTCGATGACGAGTAACGGCATCCCTCGGCGCCGGAGATCGTCGCCGATCACCCCGCCGACGCGCCCGTAACCGACCAACACGGCATGATCCGTGAGCGCGGTGGGGACCAGCGGTTCCTCGGTGACCGGTTGCTTTGCCTGCGCCGGAGAAGCGGGTTGGGCCGGACGATCGAGCGATGGCCGTAGGCGCTCGACCAAATAAAAAAATGCCGGGTTGACCAGGATCGAGAGAATAGCTCCCGCCAGGATGAGGTTTTGGCCCTGTTCGGGCAGCAGCTTGAGGCTGACTCCGAGGCCGGCCAGGATGAACGAGAATTCGCCGATCTGGGCGAGACTCGCCGAAATCATCAACGCCGTTCCGGTCGAGCGGCCGAAGAGGCGGACGATCACGAAGGCGGCGGTTGACTTTCCGATCAGGATGATCAGCAGCGTCGCGACGAGGGGCCACGGATCGCGCAACAGGATGGCGGGATCAAACAACATACCGACCGAGACGAAAAACAGGACGGCGAATGCGTCGCGCAGGGGCAAAGATTCCTCGGCGGCCCGCTGGCTCAACTCCGATTCGCTCAGGATCATCCCGGCGAAGAAGGCGCCGACGGCGAACGAAACGCCGAAAAGAACCGCCGCGCCGTAGGCGACCCCGAGCGCGATCGCCAGGACGGCAAGCCGGAACAATTCCCGCGATCCGGTATGCGCGATGTAATGCAGAATCCACGGGATCACCCGTCGCCCGACGATCAGCATTACGATGATGAACGCGATCGCCTTTCCGACGGTCAGAAGAATCGTGATCAGAACTTGGTCTGCGGTCGTCGCCGCTTCCGCCGCCGCGCCGCCGGAGAATCCGGCCAGGACCGGAAGTAGGACGAGGGCCAGGACCATTACCAGATCCTCGACGATCAGCCAGCCGACCGCGATCCGCCCGCGCTCGGTCTGAACCAGGCGGCGTTCCTGCAGGGCGCGCAACAACACCACCGTGCTCGCCACCGACAGGGCGAGGCCGAACACCAATCCAGCGGGAATCGACCACCCCAAAAGCCACGCCACGCCCAGGCCCAACAGGGTCGCGACGGCGATCTGGGCGATCGCGCCCGGAATCGCGACGGTCCATCCGGAAAGAAGGTCTTTCAGCGAAAAATGCAGGCCGACGCCGAACATCAGCAGAATGACGCCGATCTCGGCGAGTTCGGCGGCCAGCGTCTGATCGGCGACGAAGCCGGGCGTATGGGGGCCGACCACTACGCCCGCGAGCAGGTAGCCGATCAAAGGGGAAACGCGCAGCCGCTGCGCCACCGCCCCCAGCACGAAGGCGAGCAACAGACCGATAACGATAGTGGCGATCAGCGGATGGTGATGCAGCATGTCGCGCCAGTATCGCGCGCGACCGGCGGGAAGTCATCTATCCGATTCGGAAAATGCCCATCATGCCGGTTTCCTGGTGTTCCAGCACGTGACAATGGAACATCCAGTCGCCCGGCTCGGTCGCGGCGAAGGCGATGGTGGCGCGCTCGCCCGGGTGCAGCAATTCGGTATCGCGCCATTCGGTCCGCGCCGGCGTTCGGCCGTTGCGCGACAGGACCCGGAAAACGACGCCATGGAGATGGATCGGGTGCGCCCAGGCGGTTTCGTTGGCGAGATCGAGGACGCATGTCTGCCCGGTGCGCAGCGCGAACAGCGGGTCGTGACCATGTCCGGTCATCAGAACGGCGCGGCCATTGACGGTCCAGATGCGGCCTTGACCCATGCGCTCGCGCACGCCGCGCACGAGGTCAGGGTCGATGCTACCGTCGGGCCGGCGCGCGCGCATCAGTTGAGGGTCCATCATGCCGCCGCCGAATTCGATCGCGTGCCGGACCGCGTTGGCGAGATCGAGGGGCGGCAACGGGTTGTCGGGCAGGCGGACCATATCGGCGAGAGGCGCGGAGCGGGCCGAGTCCTCGATGACCAAATCGAGCAGTTTGTAGGTGCGCTGGGCAAAATACGAATCGATTACCGCGACCCGCCTGCCCGCGACGTCGCCGATATCGACGATCGCATCCGCGCGCATACCGGGGCCGAGCACGATGCGGCCCCCTCCGGCGCGTGCGGCTCGACCGGCTGGCCGTCAAGAGCGATGATTTTGGGTACGAGTCCGCGAAACTCGAGGGCGAAGATGCGCGCGTTGGCGACGTTGACGAGGCGGAGACGCAGGCGTTCGTTGGCCTTGACCGGAACGGATTCGGGAATTCGGCCGTTGAGGGTGACGGTGCTGCCGATCCGGCCGGCATGGCTCGCGTCCATGAAATTGGCGAAGTCGCCAACCACCTGGGCGTCGCGCGCAAGCCGCCAATCCTTCAGCACCCAGACCAAATCGCGATCGACCGGAGGGGGCCTATCCTCCTCGACCACGAACGCACCAGAAAGCCCGCGCTCGAGTTGCTCCACGCTCATGGCGTGCGGGTGGTACCAGAACGTGCCCGCGTCCGGCACGTCGAACTCGTAGACGAAGGTGCCGTGCAGCGCGATCGGCGGCTGGGTGACGTGGGGCACGCCGTCCATGGCGTTAGGCAGGCGTACGCCGTGCCAGTGGACCGTGGTTTCGTGCGCAAGGCCGTTCGCGACCTCGATCCGCGCCCGTTCGCCCCGGCGGAACCGCAGCGTCGGCCCCGGCACGGCGCCGTTATAGGCCCAGACCTCGGTTTCCGGCTGGCTAGGCACGATCGCCGCGCGCCCCGGCGCCGGTTCCAATCGATAGCCCTTGGCCGCGAACGCGGGTTTTGCGGCGGGAACCAGTATCGCGCCGGCGAAGGCGGCTGCGCCCGTGAGCAGGCCGCGCCGGGTGAAAGGGGCGACGGTCATGGCGGCGATCCGGTTGGCATCGCTTCACTTGATCCGCGTCGGGATCGGAGTCAAGTGCGCCGCGAATTCAGCGGTTTTCGAGCCTAAAAACGATGGGAATTTCGACGTCGGACCCGCTCGGCGCCCGGAAGCGCCATTTCTCGACCGCCGCACGCGCGGCGGCGTCGAGTTCGGCGTGGCCGCTGCTGCGGATCACGTTGACGGCGGTCGGCGCCCCATCGGCCCCGATCTCGGCGCGTAGCACCACTTCGCCCTCGACTCCGCGCCGCCGGGCGGCGAGCGGATAGACCGGCGGAATGCGCACTTCCACCGACCAGCCGACCGACGCGGGCGCGGCGGCAGGCGGGGGCAGGGCGGCGAGTTCCGTCTCGCCCGCGATGGCGCCGGCGCTCGCGGCCACGGCGGGGGGTCGCTTTTCGTCGTCTCCGACGCGGCATCGGAATGGGGCGCCTCGGCCGTGTCCGGTTCGCTGGGCATCGGGGCCGGTTCGGGCGCGGCCACGTCTCCGACGGCGGCAGGCGGCGACTTTTTCAGTTTCGGCCTGCGAACCTCGGGTTTCGGTTCGGGTTTTTCCGGCGGGTGCGCGTCGGATTTCGGCCCGAGTTTCTCCGGCTCGGATTTTTCGGCTCGGGCTTTTTCGGTTCGGGCGCGATTTCTTTTGCCGCCGTCAAGGTGGCCGCCGGTTCCGGCGTCGGCTCGGCGACGTCCTGCGGAAGCGCCGCATCGATCCACACCACCGGCCAGACCGTCGGCGCGGTGCCGGCGACCGGTTGCGCGGCGCCCCACCAGCCGCTGCCGAAGGCCAGCACCGTCGCCAGGGCGGCGCCGTGCAGCGCCGCCGACGCGCCGAAACCGGAGAGGGCGTCGCGGCGCAAGGTCATCAGAAATCCGCCCCCACGCGTCCAATGAAGGTGCGGCCCGGTTGCGGATACGCGTTGTAGGTGCCGAAGGTCGAGGAACTGGCGATGCCGTAATCGAAGTAATCGGTGTCGAACAGGTTGAGCACCGCGAGCGACCAGCGGAACCGGTCGTAGTCCCCGCCGATGCGCAAATCGACCACGGCGTATTCCGGGATCAGCGGCTGAACGTTGCGTTGATCGTTGTCGAAGCGACGCGAGCCGACGTAACGGACGTCGAGATCCAATGCCGCCATTTTCGGCACGACGTCCCAGCCGATGCCGCCGTTGCCGGTCCACTGGGAGACCAGCGGCACGCGCTTGTCCTTGAACGGGCCGGCGCGAAACTCGGCATCGGTGTAGGCGAAGCCGCCCTTGAGCCGCAGCGAATCGCCGAGCCGGTAGCGCACGAAGGTTTCGACGCCTTCGCGCCGGGTCGGGTCGAGATTGACGTTGGTGAACGTCGACGGATTGAAGCGCAGCTCGTTCTTCAATTTCATCACGTAGGCGCTCGACTGCAATTCGAGTTGTCCCATGTCGAAGCAAAAACCGGCTTCGATGTCGTGCGAGGTCTGGGGCAGCAACCCGAAATTGGACGAAGAAGTGACGCGCTCGTCGACTGTCGGCAGCCTGAGGCCGCGCCCGACGCGGCCGAACAACGCGAACCGTTCGGTCAGCCGGTGATCGATTCCCAAATGGGCGGCATAGTTCTTCCGGGTTTCGTCGAGCGGAACGAGCTGGGTTTCGAAACTGCCGCCCGGCGCGCTGGTGTTGGCCCGGTTGTTGGCCGAGGTGTCGGTGGCGACCAGACGGAGTCCGGCGGAAACGTCGGTGTCGGGCCGGACGGCGACGGTCTCCTGGGCATACACGGCGCCAACCAGTTGATTGATCTCGTAGGTATTGAACGGCACATTGACCGCGATGTTGCGGCGGTCGGAATCGTACATCGAATAGTAGAGGTCGGCACCGAAGGTCGCGCGCGCCGGAACGCCGAAGAGTTGATGCTGGGCGTTGGCCCGCGGGATGAGGGACAGCGTCGACAGCACCGTGTCCACCACCGTGGTGACGTGGGCGTGATTCGTTTTCCGGCGAAGCCCGCCGTCGAGAATGAACTCCAAGTTGTCGCCGAAATTATGGGTGGCGCCGATGGTCGCGTTGATGCCTTCACGTTCGGCGAAATCGCGCGGTGTCGCAGCGCCGCGCCGATCGGTTTCGAGTTGATTGCTGGTCAACGTCACGCGGCGCGCGCCCGGCAGACCGATAAACTGGTCGTCCACCGACAGGTTCAGATAGACGCTTCCGTTTTCGAGTCGGTAGCGCACGTCGGCGACGGCGTTGCGCTGGCGCACCATGTTGTTGTCGCGGTAGCCGTCGGAATTGACGGCGTTGGCTTAGATCGACGCCGACACCGGGCCGAAGGATTGCACCGCCGACGCCGACGCTTCGCGGCAATCGAACGTACCAAGTGTGCCGTCGACGCGGTAGCCGGGTTTGGCGTCGATGCCGGTCTTGGTGACGATGTTGATGACGCCGCCGACGGCCCCGTCGCCGTAAAGAACGGTGCCGCTGTTGCCGCGGGTGATTTCGATGCGCGCGATGCTGTCGCGCGGGATGGTGCTGAAATCGACGCCGGCGAGATCGACGTCGGTGAGCCGGCGACCGTTGACCAGCACCAGCGTGTTGGGGGTCGCGGCGGCGCCGAAGCCGCGGATATCGACCGCGGTGCGCGTTCCGGTTCCGCCCCCGAACAAGGTCTGCACCTGGACGCCGGGCTGGCGGGAAAGCAGCTCGGGCAGGGTCGCGGCGGGCGAGCGTTCGATTTCTTCGGCGGTAATGACGGTGGTCGAAGCGCCGGTGATGCCTTCGCCGAGCCGGGTTGCGGTGACTACGGTTTCGGGCAAACGTTGGGTGCCGCCCTATTGGGCGAAACCGCGCGCGCTGGGGAAAGCCGAAACGAAAACGAAGGCGAAAACGAGAATCAGCGCCGCTCGCGGCGGCCGAACTTCCACGATAAACATCTGTCGCTCCGATGCGCGTAAGAAACGTCAACGCGAACGGAGAGACGCGAACGAATCGCTGTCTTGGAATTTGAAGAGTATTCCGCCACGAGCACACCCCGACTGTGGAATTCGCATTGACCCGCGGCGCCGGCAGGTCTCCTGGCTTGCGGGGCGATCGCGACCGGCCTTCCCGGGGAAATCCCAGTGGCACGCGAGGGTCGCGACGTAGCCCGCTTACAGTTGCGGGGGCAGCTCCGGCTTTGGCTCGCTCGCGCGGGCCTCACCGGCTTCCCTTTTGATCCCAAACTTCGGGAACAGACGCCGGGAACATTCCTAGCGGTCGCCGGGTGGCGAGTCAAGACGACGGCCGAAACGGACTTAAATTCGGGCCTTCGGCAATTTGTCCAGGCAGCGCGCGATCCAGTGGGCGCAGAGTTTTTCCTGCACGCTGTTCTGGCGCAGCCGCGCGTGCAGGCCCGCCCAATCGACGCAATCGAGCGGCTGATCCTGATTGAAGCAGGAAAAGACGTAGCCGCGTTCGCCGGTCTTGGGATCGACGGTCGGTTGTAGGCACTGGGCGCAGATTTCCTTCATCATGCATTGCATCGGCGAATTGATGGAGCCGATGGCGAAATGCGGCGACTTGAGATGGGGTTTGAGCACGCCGTGGCGCGCCGCCGCCACCGCGGCCATCATCCGGTCGGAACCGATGGTGATGATACGATCCACGTCCCGGAGCGGGATCGGCGGCTTGTCGATCCGGCCTTCGCCGTAGGCGGCGAGCGCCTCGACCAAGTTGCCGACGAAAGCGCGGTCCTGCGGCCGGGTCGGCGCGAATCCCGGTTTTTCGTTGCAACACCAGACGATGGCGTCGGCGGCGCGTTCGATCTCCTCCACCTTGTAGCGGTCCTTCGGGCTCCAATAGCCGGCGAAATACAGCACCCGGCTTCCCGCCGCGCGCAGCGCCTGGCCGATGGAGAACAACACCGCGTTGCCCAGTCCGCCGCCGATCAGCAATACCGTTTCATCCGACGGAATTTCGGTCGGCGTTCCGGTCGGGCCCATCAGCACCACCGGATCCCCGGGTTTGAGCAGCCGGCAGAGCGAGCTGGAGCCTTCCATATCGAGCACGATGATCGAGATCAGGCCCTTAGCCTTATCGACCCAGGCGCCGGTGAGCGCGATCCCTTCCATCAACAGCCGGGTGCCTTCCGCCATAGGCGCCAGCGCTTCGTAATTCTGGAGGCGGTAGAACTGTCCGGGGTGGAAAGCGCGCGCGGCGGCCGGCGCCTTGAGCACCAACTCGATGATGTCCGGGGTCAGGCGCTCGGTCTTGACCACCACCGGGCGAAGATCGTCGTTGAGGGCGGCGAAGAAACGTGCCGGGCTTTCCTTGCTGGCGGGCGGGCGCTGGGCCAGCACGCGTGAAACCACCGGAAAGCCCTGCTTGGCGCTGCCGATCGCCTTGACCACATTGCCGAAATAGCTCGGATGCGAATCGCCGAAGAAGCTAACGAAGCGTCCGTCGTCGGCGCGGGTCAGCAGCACGCGCGCTTGGGCGGGCTTGCTCAGCGCGCGTTCCGGTTTGACCGGCCGGCCCTCCTCGTCGCACGCCTGGAAGTACTTGCCGTCGAGCGGAAAATGAACGGCGTCCTCGCGCGCGAGCGTGATGTTGGGCTGGGTGCCGGCGGCGACGAAGATGGCGCGCGCCGGCAAAGTCACGCGGCCGTCGCCGACCCAATGACCGTCCGCGTCCTTTTGTTGACGCTCAAGCACCAGAGCCGACGCATGGCCGAAGCGATCGACCTGGACCTCGACCGGCGCCAGTCCTTCGGCGAAGGCGATGCCCTCTTCGAGCGCCTTTTCCACTTCCTCGTGGTTGAGGGTGTAGGAGGGACTGTCGGCCAATCCCTTGCGGTAGGTGATGGTGACGCCGCCCCAGCTTCGGATCATCTCGACGATGCGCGGGGCGCGGTTTTCGGCCTTGGCCCGCGCGCGTTCGGCGCGGATGGCGCGGGCGTGGGCGAAGAATTCCTCGGCGATCTGCCGCTCTTCCTCGTCCCAGTCGGCGCAGGTCATGGGGCCGCCGCCCCTCTCGGCGTTCATTTGTTCGCAGCGGGCGAGAAATTTCTCCACTTGGCGCGGATAATAGGCGAGCGCCTCGGTCGCGGTGTCGATGGCGGTGAGCCCGCCGCCGACCACCACCACCGGCAGCCTGAGTTGCATGTTGGCGAGCGAATTCATCCGCGCCGCGCCCGTCAACTGCAACGCCATCAGGAAATCGGAGGCGACCCGCACGCCGCGCGCGAGGCCGTTCGGAATTTCGATCACGGTCGGCCGTCCCGCGCCGACGGCGAGCGCGACGTGATCGAATCCCATCGCCCAGGCCTGCTCCAGGGTGATGGTGCCGCCGAAGCGCACGCCGCCGAACAGCGCGAACTCGGCCCAGCGCTCCAGGAGCAGGCGCACGATCTTTAGGAAGTTTTTATCCCAGCGCACGGTGATACCGTATTCGGCAACGCCGCCGAACCCGGCCATCATCCGGTCGTCGAGGGATTCCCTGATTTCGCGCACGTCGCGGATCGGGCGGAAGGGTAGGCGCGATCCGTCGCCGGCGACGCCGGAAATCTCACCCGGCAGCGGCTCGATCTTGAGGCCGTCGACGCCGACCACCGCGTGTCCGTCGTTGAGCAGGAAGTGGGCGAGCGAAAATCCGGCCGGACCCATGCCCACCACCAGCACCTTGCGCCCGCTCGAAGGTTTGGGGAACGGCGCGCGGAGGTTGAGCGGATTCCAGCGCGTCAACAACGAATAGATCTCGAACCCCCACGGCAGCTCGAGCACGTCCTTGAGCGTCCGGGTTTCGAGTTCCGGCGTATTGACCGGGTCCTGCTTCTGGTAGACGCAGGCCTTCATGCAGTCGTTGCAGATGCGGTGCCCGGTCACGGCGGCGAGCGGGTTATCGATCGCGATCATGGCCAGCGCGCCGATCGGAACACCTTCGGCCTTGAGCAGCTGGAACTCGGAAATTTTTTCGCCGAGCGGGCAACCGGCCAGCGTCACGCCGCCCGCGCTCTTGCGGAACAGCGGGGCTGCGCCGTCCGCGCCGGCCTTTTCGCGCAAACCCGTCGAGCAGGAATCCTTCCCCTGCTTGTGGCACCAGATGCAGTAGTTGGCGTGGTCGAGGGCGTGAACGAGGTCCGCGCCCGGATCGGTCAGCGCGAAGCCCTCGCGCCGGCGCAGATGTCCTTCGGCGATGGCATAACGGGTAAACCCTTCGTCGGTCCGGCTGTCGAGGTGGCGCACCAGATGGGCGGGATCGATTTTGCCCGGCTGCTGGAACAGCACGCCCGCGCCGTGGCGCTTGCGGCCTTCGGGCGACAGCACGGCCCACGCGGCGTATGCTTCGGCCTTGGCGAGCTTGTCGGCGTTCGCCGCGGCGTCCTTGGCCCACGCGACCACGGCTTCGGCGAACGATTGCTCGGTGAGCGGCGCGCCGATCAGCGTTTCGAGTTCGCGCGCGAGGCCCGCGCCGTCGGTCGCCGTCGCCGTTTCCGGTTTGGTGCCTTTCAACGCTTTGCGCTGGACGAAGTTGCGCTTTACTTCCCATAGGGGATCGAGGGTACGCTGGCGCGCGCGCAGCGCCTCGATCTCGGGTTCGATTCCGAACAGACGGGCGAGAAAGGATTCGAGGTGCGGCGCCAGCGCGAGCAGGAGTTCCGATTCGGCGAGCTTGGCGAGCGCGCCCGCGTCGGCGCGGGCGGCATCGAGCCTGGCGCGCAACGTCGCGTCGCGCCCGCCCAAATCGGCGAGAAAGGCGGCGTCCAGGCGCGCGAGCCCCTCGTGGGCGTAAAGGTCCGCGAACGTCATGCCGAACCCGAGCGCGAGGCGGGGCGGAGCGGGGGTGCCTGCGCCCTGGGAAGTCGTCATCTGGGGATTTCTCCGGGGAGACTCGCGACGCCCAAGGGATTTAGCCCTTCGCCCCCTTGGCCGCAAGGGCGTTGGCGCGCAAATCCGAAAGCCTGGCGACGGGCGTGATGGCGTCGGGATCGAGCCGGATTTCGAGCACCGTCGGACGATCGGACTTGAGCGCGCGCTCGAAGGCGGGCGCGAAGTCCTCGGTGCGCGCGATCGTTTCGCCGTAGGCGCCGTAGGCGCGCGCGAGCTGGGCGAAATCGGGGTTGCGCAACTCGGTCCCTATCACCCGGCCCGGATAGCGTTTTTCCTGATGCATGCGGATGGTGCCGTACATGCCGTTGTTGACAACGATAAAGACGGCGTTGGCTCCTTGCGCGACGGCGGTCGAAAGTTCCTGGCCGTTCATCAAGAAACAGCCGTCGCCGGAAAACGACACCACGATCCGGCCGGGGTTGAGGATCTTCGCCGCCACCGCCGACGGCACGCCGTAACCCATGCTGCCCGAGGTCGGGCCGAGCTGGGTGCCGTATTGGCCGAACTGATAGAACCGATGCGCCCAGACCGCGAAATTGCCGGCGCCGTTGGTGACGATGGCGTCCTTCGGCAGCGTCCGATTGAGATAGGCGACGATTTCCGCCATCTGCACCGGACCGGGAATCGCGAGCGGCTTGACGTAGTCGAGATAGTCGGCCCGCGCCGCCTTCGTCCAGTCGTCCCACGCCCGGCGCTCCACGGGCGCCTGCGCGCGCAACGCGGCGGCGAACGGCGTCATGCCGGCGACGATCGCCAGTTCGGCCCGATAGACGCTGTTCAATTCGTTGGCGTCCGGCAGAACGTGAACCAGCGTCTGCTTGGGCGCGGGCGGCGCGAGCAGGGTATAGCCGCTGGTGGTCATCTCGCCGAGCCTGGGTCCGACGGCGAGAATAAAGTCGGCCCCGCGCACGCGGGCGGCGAGCTTGGGCGCGACGGCGACGCCGATATCGCCGACGTAACGGTCGTCGCGGTTGTCGAAGGCGTCCTGGCGGCGGAACGCGCAACCGACCGGAATGTTGTTGGCGGCGGCGAACACCTGGATGTCGCGGGTGGCGTCCGCCGACCAGCCGCCGCCGCCGACGATCATCAAAGGTTTCGTCGCCCGCGCCAAAAGTTCGCGCAATCGCGCCATCGCCGCCAGGTCGGGGTAGGGGGCGGCGGCGGACGCGGGCTCGGGGACTTCGGCGTTCGCGGCTTCGGTCAGCATGTCTTCCGGCACCGCCAGCACCACCGGGCCGGGCCGGCCCGAACACGCGACGTGGAACGCGCGGTTGACGTATTCGGGCACGCGCGCGGGATGGTCGATCTCGGCCGCCCACTTGGCGAGCGGGCCGTACATGCGGCGGTAGTCGACCTCCTGGAAGGCTTCGCGGTCGCGGGTGCGGCGCGCGATCTGGCCGATGAACAGGATCATCGGCGTCGAATCCTGGAACGCGGTGTGCACGCCGACCGAGGCGTTGGTTGCGCCGGGGCCGCGGGTGACGAAGGCGATCCCGGGCCGGCCGGTGAGCTTGCCGTAGGTCTCGGCCATGTAGGCGGCGCCGCCTTCCTGGCGGCAGACGACTAGGCGGATCGCGTTTTGCGCGTCATAGAGCGCATCGAGCGCGCCGAGAAAGCTTTCGCCCGGAACCGTGAAGGCGTGAGAGGCGCCGTTGGCGACGAGGCTTTGAACGAGCAGTTGGCCGCCGGTACGGGAGGTCTGCGGGGACGGACCCATGGGCCGCGTCAGTTGAACGCCTGCAGGCCGGTCTGGGCGCGGCCGAGGATCAGGGCGTGGATGTCGTGGGTGCCTTCGTAGGTATTGACGGTTTCCAGATTGACCACATGGCGCATGACGTGGAATTCGTCGACGATGCCGTTGCCGCCGTGCATGTCGCGCGCGGCGCGCGCGATCTCGATCGCCTTGCCGCAGGAGTTTCGCTTGATCAGCGAAACCAGTTCCGGCGGGCAGCGCTCTTCGTCCATCAGCCGGCCGACGCGCAGGCAGGCTTGCAGGCCGACGGCGATCTCGGTTTGCATGTCGGCGAGCTTCTTCTGGATCAGTTGATTGGCGGCGAGCGGCCGGCCGAACTGCGAACGTTCCAGGGTGTAGGTCCGCGCCGCCTGCCAGCAGAATTCCGCCGCGCCGAGCGCGCCCCAGGCGATGCCGAAGCGCGCCTTGGTGAGACACCCGAACGGCCCCTTGAGGCCCTCGACGCTGGGCAGCAGGTTTGCCGCCGGAACCTCGACGCCATCCATAACGACCTGGCCGGTGGGCGAGGCGCGGAGCGACATCTTGCCTTCGATCTTCGGGGTCGAAAGACCTTTCAGGCCGCGTTCCAGGACGAAACCGCGAATCACCCCGTCGAGCTTGGCCCAGACGATCATCACGTCGGCAATGGGCGAGTTGGAAATCCAAGTCTTGGTGCCAGTCAGGATGAAGGCATCGTTGCCCTTGCGCTCGGCGCGCGTCTTCATGCCGCCGGGGTCGGAACCGTGATCGGGTTCGGTCAGGCCGAAGCAGCCGACCCATTCGCCCTTGGCGAGGCGGGGAAGATATTTTTTCCGCTGCTCTTCGGTGCCGTAGGCGAAGATCGGATACATCACCAACGACGATTGCACGCTCATCACCGAACGGTAGGCGGAATCGATCCGCTCGATTTCACGCGCGGCAAGGCCGTAGCTGACGTGATTGACTCCGGCGCAACCGTACGCCTCGGGGAGCGTCGAGCCGAGGAGACCGAGCGCGCCCATCTCGTTCAGGATTTCGCGGTCGAAATGCTCGCGTCGGGTGGCTTCGATCACGCGCGGCATCAACTTGTGCTCGGCGTAGGCGCGCGCGGAATCGCGCACCATTTTTTCGTCTTCGCTCAACTGATCGTCGAGCCGGAAGGGATCGCTCCAGTCGAACGCGGATTTCGTCGTTTGATTCATGACGGGAAGGCCCGGAGATTGTCGCCTAAACCTATGGGAAACCCCGCCCCGGGGCCAGCGGGATTCAACGGATGTGGGCGAAGAAGTAGGCGAGGTCAGCCATCTCCTGCTCGGTGGTGGTGTGCATCTTGCCGGGCATGATGCCGTCGGTGCCGACCCGGGCGCCGGACAGGAAGTCGTGCATCGCCTTCAAGAGGTAATCCTCGCGCTGGCCGGCAAGCCGCGCGACCTTGTCCCGTCCCGAAAAATCGGGCTGGTGACAGACTTGGCAATTGCGGGCCTCGGCCAGCGCCCGGCCGCGCAGCAAACGAGCGTGATCGGTATCGGAGGGCGGCTCGGTCGGTTTCTGCCGCGCGAAGTAGGCGGCGATGTCGGCGACGTCGCCGTCCTTGAGATCGGCAACCGCCGCGTTCATTTCGGGAATCTGCCGGCGGTTTTCGCGGTACAAATTGATCTGAGCCTGGATGAATGGCGCCGGTTGGGCGGCGAGCGACGGTATGCCGTCGAACGGCGAATTGCCGTCGGCGCCGTGGCAACTGCGGCACGAGGCCGCCTTGGTTTCGCCCGCAGCCGGGTCGGCCGCGCCGGCGGTCGGTGCGATCCAAATGGCCGCCGCGAGGGCGCAAACGGCTATGACGGGGCGGGACGCGGGTATTCGGGTCATCGCGCTGAAAGAAGCCGAATTTCTAACGATACCAACCGAATTCTTATGGGGCTGACATAGATAAGGTCAGGATTTCCGCTGGGGTTTGATGCTACTCCAGCGCAGCAAGGTCTCCAAGAGGCGCTTGGGCGGACCGTGGTTGAAGCGCCATTCGCATTCCTTGAGGAAGAGATTGAAGTTTTGGCGGGGAATGCCGTTGTACTTTCGCAGATGGCGCTTCGCCTGGTTCCAGAAGTTCTCGATGCCGTTGATGTGCTTGTCGCCCTTGGCGACAAACCGCTTGCTGTGGTTGACCCGGCGGTGCCGGAAGCCCGAGACGTGCAGGATGTCGTAGCTGCCGAAGGCATCCGTATAAACGATTGAATCCGGGCGTATTTTCTTCCTCAGAATGGGCAACAGGGTTTCCCGGCGGGCATCGGGAATGGTCATGGCGTAGACCTTGCCGCCACGTTTAAGCAATCCGAACACGGGAACCTTGCCGGCCGCGCCTCGTCCTCGCTTGCCCTTTCGGACCCCGCCAAAATAACTCTCATCCACTTCGATTTCGCCGGACAGATGCCCGTCGTCCTCGATTTGAGCCGCAATAATCTCTCGAAGCTTGCGGTAGAAGAGGATCGCCGTGTTGCGGTTAACCGATACCAATTCCGCCGCTGTCCGGGCGGGTGTTCCGGCAACAAAGTGTTCCACAAGCTTGAATTGCTTGTAACCGCTTAATTTGCTTCGTCTTCTCGCCATCGGACCAACATAGATTTTGCCCCTTATCTATGTCAGCCCCATTCTTATATAACAAAACCTATAATGAAAATAAGGCTAATTATGGTCCCAAACCGATTCCCCGAAATTTACAATCGCGGTTAGCAGTTACAAAATGATGCAACGTATGAGGTTCAACCCGTACCCGAGGGCGACCGGCGATAACTTTTATGCCCCCTCTCAGCCGTATCATGCACGTCGATGACGCGCGCGACATCCGCGACGTGGTCAGGCTTGCCCTCGAAACTCTGGGGAGTTCACGGTCGAAAGCTGCGCTTCGGGCGCGGAGGCGATCGCCAAAGCCCCGGTCTTCGATCCGCAACTCGTTTTGCTCGACGAGACGATGCCCGATCAGGACGGGCCGGAGACTTTTCGCCGGCTGCGCCAAATCGCCGGGATGGAAGCGGTGCCGATCGTGTTCATGACGGCTCAGGCGATGCCGGCCGACGTCGCGCGCCTTGAATCGCTCGGCGCCTGCAGCGTCATCGCCAAGCCGTTCGATCCGACGGCGCTCGCCGACCGGGTGCAAGCGATTTGGGACACGGCTGTGCGACGATGACCGGCAACTATGCGCTGAAGGACGGTCTGGCCCGATTGAAGGCCGAATTCGCCGAAAGGCTTCCCGGCCGGTTGGACGAAATCGAGTTGGCAAAAAAAGCGTTCGCGGACGCTTCGGGCGACGCGCAGATCGCGGCATTGAAGAATCTTGCCGGCTTGGCCCACCAACTCACCGGTTCGGCGGGCACGTTCGGCTATTCGGATCTCGGTTCGGCGGCACGCGCGCTCAGCGATCGTTCCGAGAAAATTCTGGAGAGCCCCGCATCTTTGGACATCGGCGCGGTCGCGCAAATCGTCGATCTGACGAACCGGTTGATGGCGTCGGCCGGGAACGCGGCGCCTTCTTCGCCCGGGCCGCACCGGAAATCCGGCGGACGGGGTCGAGCCGCCACGCGCGTCCTGCGTGGGCGGCATATCTTCCCACAGCGCTGACCGCGCTGGGAATTTTACCCGCGGGCTTGTACGCGGATCGCCTGAACGAACAGCGTTTCATGGACGATCGGCGCGCCGATGTATTCGACAAACTGTCCGCGATCCGGAGCCGCCTGGAGGGGCATATCTACACCAATACCAACCTGGTGAAGATGCTCGCAACGGTGATCACGACCGAGCCAGGCATGACTCGGGAACGATTCGAAGCCTTGGCTGGGCCGTTGCTCACGGCGAGTTGGCAATTACGCCACATCAGCGCCGCGCCCGATTTGGTGATCCGCTACATTTTCCCGCGCCAGGGTAACGAAGAGGTGCTCGGCTTGGATATCGGCAATCATCCCGCGCAACGGGAAGCGGCCTTTCGCGCGCGCGATATCGGCGAGATGGTTCTCGCGGGTCCGATCGATTTGATCCAGGGCGGCCGGGGATTCATCGGCCGGTTTCCGGTTTTCGTCGATCGCGGACCGGGCGTGGGCAAGGCGTTTTGGGGCGTAATTTCCGCCATCATCGACGAGGAACGCCTGTATGAGGCTGTAAGTTTACGCGAATCGAATATGCCCATCGACATCGCCATCCGCGGCAAAGACGCCCTAGGCGCCAAGGGCGAACTATTTTTTGGCCGAGCGGAGGTATTCGATTCCGCCCCGGAACTGGCGTCGGTGCGTCTGCCCGATGGAACGTGGTAGCTGGCGGCGATACCGAAAGGCGTTTGGCCAGTAAGGGCGGACAACGCCTGGTCCCTGCGACTGGTGTTCGGGCTTGGCGGATTGCTGATCGTTCTCTCGGTCGCGTTCGCGACGAGCTCGTTTCGAAAGCGCACGGAAAGCGTCGAAGCCCTGAAATCGAGTGAAGAGCGCTTTCGCGACCTGGCGGAAATATCGTCGGACTGGGTATGGGAATCGGGACCGGACGGGCGATTCACTTATTTCAGCGATAGCTTCGTCCGTCAGACCGGTTTTCCCAAGGAACATTTGCTGGGCAAGACGCGCGAGGATTTTGCCGTCCGCGTTTCCGGCGACGAGGAGTTTTGGAAGCACCATCGGCGTGCCCTGGCCGAGCGCCGGCCGTTCCGCGACGTGCGCTACCGTTACCGCCGGCCCGACGGCACGACTGGCTGAACCTCGATCCGGGGCAGCCCAGTCTTCGATGCCGACGGAAAATTCCGGTGTTACCGCGGCGCAGCGCGCGAGATCACCCAGCGCATGAACGAAGAGCAAGAATTGCGCGAGGCCCGAGAAGCGGCCGACGCGGCTAACCGGGCCAAGTCCGACTTTCTGTCGGGTATGAGCCACGAGCTGCGTACACCGCTCAACGCCATTCTCGGGTTAGGCCAGCTCCTTAAGTACAACCTGAAAGAGCCGCTGACGGAAATCCAGGCCTCTAACGTCGATATTATCCTTAAAGCGGGCCAGCACCTGCTCGATCTCATCACCGAAATTCTCGATCTCGCCAAGATCGAGGCGGAAAAGATTGCGATCTCGATCGAGGGTGTCTCGATCTGTGCGTTGTTCGACGAGGTGCGGACCATGATCGCGCCAGCGGCGGAAAAATCCCGAATTGCCTTGGAAATCGTACCGCCCAAGCCGGATATACTGATACGGGCGGACCATACCCGGGCCAAGCAGGCGCTGCTCAATCTGGCGTCCAGCGCCGTGAAATACAATTTCGAGGGCGGTCGGGTTACCGTGAAGGTTGCTGCGGTTCCCGGCAACCGGGTCCGCATCAGCGTCGCCGATACGGGTTCCGGTATCGGACCGGAAAAGCAATCCGGCCTGTTCCAGCCCTTCAACCGCCTCGGCGCCGAGGCGACGGGCATCGAGGGCACCGGCATCGGTCTCGCGCTGACGAAAAAATTGGTCGAGATGATGGACGGCGCCATCGGCTTTGAAAGCGAAACCGGGGTTGGCAGCACGTTCTGAGTCGAATGGCCGTTGTCCGCCGGCCAAGATAAACCCGCGCAGAAGAGCCAATTGGCTCGTTTTCCAGGCCTTCAGGCGGAAACAGCGATACCGTTTCCCGCCGGCACCATACTTTATGTCGAGGACAACCCGGAAAATCTCCGGTTGGTGGAACTGATTCTGAAACCGATCAACGGCGTCACACTGTTAACGGCGGACAACGCCGAACTTGGCTTGTTGATCGCCGCCGACCGTAAACCCGATATGATCGTTATGGATATAGGCCTACCGGGGATGAATGTGTTTCAAGCCCTTGAAAAACTTAAAGGCGACACCTGCACCAGCGCCATTCCGGTCGTGGCGCTCAGCGCCAACGCCACCGACCATGACATCGCGAGAGGAACGCAATCAGGGTTTTTCCGCTACTTGACCAAGCCGGTCGATGTGGGTCAGCTTCTGAACACCGTGCGGGAGGTTCTAGGCGGCCGGTCATGAACACGTTGGATCCGACGTCCCCTGGGCGGCAGCAAGACAAATCCGCCCATATCCTGATTGTCGACGATAATCAGGTTAACTTGCAGCTTTTGCAGGCGCTGCTCCAGCGCGAAGGCTACACCAATGTCACCGGCGTGACCGATCCGCGCGAAGTCGTTCCGCTTTGCGATGTCAACCGGTACGACCTGATCTTGCTCGACATTCGCATGCCGCATATGGACGGATTCGACGTCATGAGGGCGTTGAGGGAAACTAATTCCGGCGATTATCTGCCGATTCTGGTTCTGACCGCGCAAACCGACCGAGAAACCCGAATCCAGGCTCTCGAACTGGGTGCCAAGGATTTCGTCAACAAGCCCTTTGACGCGACCGAGGTGATGAACCGGATCGCGAATATGCTCGAGGTGCGGCTGCTCTATAACGAGCGCCGGCGCCAGAAGGAAATTCTGAAAGACAAGGTGCGCGAACGCACCGCCGAGCTGGCTCAACGCAATCGCGACCTGGAAGACGCTCGCCTCGATGTCATTCGCCGCTTGGGGCGCGCGGGCGAATTCCGCGACAACGAAACCGGCATGCATGTGGTGCGCATGAGCAAATACTGCGAGCGGCTGGCGCTCGCCACGGGATACGACCAGTAGTTTTCCACGCGGCTGCTCGCCGCGAGCCCGATGCACGACGTGGGCAAGATCGGCATTCCGGACAGCATTCTGCTCAAGCCCGGCAAGCTCGATCCGGAAGAACGCAAAATCATGGAAACCCACGTCACTATCGGCGCCGATATTCTCGACAAGAACGATGCGACGTTGATGCGAATGGCCCACAGCGTCGCTCTAACCCATCACGAAAAATGGGACGGCACCGGCTATCCCCGTAAGCTCAAGGGCGAGGACATCCCGATCGAGGGCCGAATCGCGTCATTGTGCGACGTGTTCGACGCCCTTACCTCCGAACGTCCCTACAAAAAGGCATGGTCGGTCGAACAGGCGCTCGATCTCGTTCGCCGCGAGTCGGGCGCCGCTTTCGACCCCAATCTGGTCGCTGCTTTCGAGCGGGTCTTGCCCGATATTCTAAGCCTGCGGACCCAGTACGCGGACGGTCCCGAGCAGGACATGGACGACTACCGCGCCCGCTACGACGCCGCGCTCCAAAGCAAGCAACAGGCATTGGGGCCTTAAACGACCGTTCCGGGCCGGAATCGCCAACCCGCGCCTCTTGCGCGGGGTGCCGCCAGCCGTTAAATCATCCGCGGTTCGGAACGGGGGCCCCGGTTCAAGGATGATCGAACTCGAAGCACTTGAAAAACGCTTCAACGGCTTCGCCGCCGTAGATGGCGTCAGCCTGGCGGTCGGCCGGGGGACCGTGCTCGGGTTTCTCGGTCCCAACGGTGCCGGTAAGTCGACGACCATGAAGATGGTCGCGGGGTTTCTTGCGCCAACCGCGGGGCGGGCGCGGGTGTGCGGCATCGACGTGGCCGCCGATCCGCTCGCCGCCAAGCGCCAGATCGGCTACCTGCCGGAAGGCGCCCCCGCCTATCCCGACATGACCGCCCGGGATTTTCTCGGTTTTGTCGCCGACGTGCGCGGCCTCAAGGGCGACGAACGGCAGAAGCGCCTTGCCGACGCCGTCGAGCGGGTCGAAATCGGCCCCGTATTGGACCAGTCGATCGAGACGCTCTCCAAAGGTTTTAAGCGCCGGGTCGGCCTCGCGCAGGCGATCTTGCACGACCCTCCGGTGCTGATTCTCGACGAGCCGACCGACGGTCTCGATCCCAATCAGAAGCATCATGTCCGCCAGCTGATCCGCGCCATGGCGCCCACGAAGGCGATCGTCATTTCGACCCATATTCTTGAAGAAGTCGAGGCGATCTGCACCCGCGCCGCGATTATCGCGCGCGGGCGCGTGGTCGCCGAAGGCGCCCCGGTCGCCGGGAGCGGCTGGATGTTCGGGAACCTGCGCGCCGAGCCGGGCCGGCTCGAGGGCGTGTTCCGCGTGCTGACCGCCGATGGGCCGAGGGAGGCCGTGTCGTGATCGGGGCTTTTCGCCATGCCTTCGTCGGCACCTGCGCCGTATTCCGGCGCGAATTCCGCGCCTATTTCGCGACCCCGGTCGCCTATGTCTTTATCGTCGTTTTCCTCGCGGTAAGTGCGCTGTTTACTTTTTATCTCGGCAATTTCTTCGATCGCGGCCAGGCGGACCTGCGGCCCTTCTTCTCGTTCCATCCGTGGCTCTATCTCGTGTTCGTGCCGGCGATCGCCATGCGCCTGTGGGCGGAGGAGCGCCGCTCGGGGACCATCGAGCTGCTCATGACCCTGCCGGTCGGCCTGTTCGGAGCGGTGCTGGGCAAGTACCTCGCCGCCTGGGCGTTCGCCGGCGTCGCGCTGGCGCTCACCTTCCCGATTTGGCTCACGGTCGCCTATCTCGGCGATCCCGACCACGGCGCGATCTTCGCCGGCTATCTCGGAAGCTTCCTGATGGCGGGCGGCTACATGGCGGTCGGCGCATGTCTGTCGGCGGCAACCAAAAATCAGGTCGTGGCGTTCATCGCCGCCATCGCCATCGGCTTCGTTTTCACGGTCGCCGGCGCGCCGTTGGTGTTGGACGCGCTCGCCGCCTGGGCGCCCCGCGCGCTGATCGACGCAGTCGCTTCATTCAGCTTCCTGGCGCGGTTCCAATCGATTGCCGCCGGCGCGCTCGACGCGCGCGATCTGGTGTTCTTCGTGTCCTTCGCGGCGGCGTGGCTGTTCGCCAACTCCGTGGTGGTGGAAATCAAGAAGGGAGGATGAGGGCGCCATGACCCGCAAGCCTCTCGGCCTTGCCGCACTCGCCGTCGCCGCGGTGTTGTTTTTCGCCGTCAACATCGCCGCCGCCTGGGGCTTGCGCGGCTGGCGCATCGATTTCACCGCCGACCGGCTGCACACGCTGTCGCGCGGCACGCTCAACACGCTGGCGGCCCTCAAGGAGCCGGTGACGTTGAAGCTTTTCTTCTCGGCGAAGCTTTCCGACCAAATTCCCCAGTTCAAGGCCTACGGCGCGCGGGTGCGCGAACTGCTGGAAACCTATGCCGCGCGCTCCGGCGGCAAGGTCAAGGTCGAGGTTGTCGATCCGATCCCGTTTTCCGAGGCCGAGGACGGCGCCGTCCAGGCCGGCGTGCAAGGCGTGCCGATCGACGGCACCTCGGGCCGCCAGTTCTATTTCGGCCTGCAAGGCATCGGTCCCGGCGAGCGGCGCGAGGTCATCTCGTTCTTCGCCCAGGAACGCGAGCGGTTCCTCGAATACGATCTGACGCGGCTGGTCCACAACTTGAGTCAGACGGCGAAACCGAAGGTCGCGGTGATCGGCGATGCGCCGCTCGAATTCGGGCCCGGCGGCGTCATGGCCGCGATGCGTGGTCAGGGCTGGCCGCACATGGTGCTGCAGCAGCTGCGCCAGACGTTCGACGTCAAGGTGCTCGGCGCGGACGCGGCGGAAATCGAAGACGACGTCGCGGTCCTCGTGGTCGCGCGGCCGGCGTCGTTGTCGACTAAGGCCCTCTACGCCATCGACCAATTCGCCCTGCGCAAGGGGCGCGTGCTGGCGTTCGTCGATCCGGCGGCCGAATCCGGAACCCAGGCCGGCCCGGGCGGCGGGCCGATGGCCTCGCGCGCGGAAATGCCTGAACTGCTCGCCGCCTGGGGCGTGGAGATGGAACCGGGCCGCTTCGTCGCCGACCGTCGTTTCGGCTTGCCGGTGGAAACCGGCGACGGCGCGAGCCGGCGGGTCATGCCGCACCCGGGTTGGCTCGGCCTCGGCGATGCGGCGATCAACCGCGACGACGTGGTGACCGCGGAACTGGCGGTGGTCAACGTCGGCAGCGCCGGCAGCCTCAAGAAGCGCGAGGGGTCCGAGCTTTCGTTCACGCCGCTGCTGCTGTCGTCCCCGGATTCGGCGACGATGGAAGTGGAAAAGCTCGGCGCGCAGCCCGACCCCGAGGGCATCATGCGCGCCCTAAAGCCGTTGGGCGCCCGCCACGTGCTGGCGGCTCGCATCGCCGGGCGCATAAAAACCGCGTACCCGAACGGTGCTCCGCCCGAACCCGCCCCGGAGAAGAAGGACGACTCCAAACCGGAGGATAAGAAGGACGACTCCGCCAAGTCCGAATCGGAGAAAAAACCGGACGAGGCTAAACCAGCGAAACCGCATCTCGCCGAAAGCGCCGTGCCCGCGAACATCATCGTGGTCGCGGATTCCGACATGCTCGAAGATCGCTTCTGGACGCGGGTGCGCGACTTCCTCGGCCAGCAGGTATCGGTGCCGTTCGCCTCCAACGGCGATTTCGTGGTCAACGCGGTCGATAACCTCGCCGGTTCGGACGATCTGATCCGGCTGCGCAGTCGGGGCATTTCCTACCGGCCGTTCACGGTGGTGGAAGACCTCCGCCGCGACGCCGCCGAGCGGTTCCTCGCCCGCCGCGACGAATTGCAACAGGCGTTGGACGATACCGAAAAGCGCCTCAACGAATTGCAGGACCGCAAGAAGCAAGGCGCGGCTGCCGCGGCGCTCACCGCCGAGGAAGAATCGGCGATCGAAAAATTCCGCGACGAGATGGTCCGCATCCGTCGTCAGCTGCGCGAGGTGCAGCACGGACTCGAACGCGACATCGAATCGCTGGCCGCTTGGCTCAAGGTCGTCAACATCGGCTTGGTGCCGATGGGAGTCCTGGTCCTTGCCGCGCTTATCGCGCTCGCGCGCAAGCACCGCCGGCGCGTCCGGGTACTGCGCGACTGATCTGCGCTTAAATTTTTACACAAATGAAAACCCCCGGACCATAAGGCCCGGGGGATTTCGTTTGCCGTTAAACTGGCCGATCAGCGCTTGTTGACGGCGTCCTTGAGCGACTTGCCGGAAGAGAACTTCGGCTTCTTCGAGGCCGGGATGTTGATGGCGGCGCCTGTCTGCGGGTTGCGGCCCACGCGCGGGGCGCGCTTGTACACCCGGAACGTCCCGAACCCCGCCAGGCGAACTTCGCTGCCCTTCTTCAGGGTCGCGGTGATGATGTCGAGCACGGCGTCGACCGCCTTGTTGGAGTCGGACTTGGTAAGGCCGGTGCTGTCGGCGACGGCAGCGGCGAGATCCTGTTTGTTCATCGCGTGTCCTTTTGAAAATTGAAATCGAAGGCTCGGGCCGATCGACCGCTGTCAGCCGACCGTCGCGCCAACCATAGCCATCCGCTTTTCCAGGTCAAGCGGCATTTGCTCGAATCGCCAGTATTTACAGGCCGAATCGAGGGTTAGAGGGGCGCGTTCGATTCCGTCTTGAACGCGTTTCGTCGCTTCGCGCGTGTCATGGCCCGGCGAATCGGAGTAGGCCGCGAATCGTTGATCGGCGGGCATTTTCATCCGCTCCCGCGCTTGACCCCCAGAGAAACCTCGGGCAGTTATCAGGCGAGGATTTCGCCCATGGCCGCCATACCCGATGTCGTCGAATTGACCCGGACCCTGGTCGGGTTCGACACCGTCAACCCGCCCGGCAACGAGCGCGCCTGCGCCGAAACGCTCGGCAGGATACTCGAAGGCGTGGGGTTCAAATGCGTCTATCATGAATTCGCCCCCGGTCGGGCAAGCTTGGTCGCGCGGGTGGGACGCGGCGGGGCGCGCCCGCCGCTCTGCTTTACCGGCCACATCGACACGGTGCCGCTCGGCGCGCAGCCGTGGACGCGAGGTCCGTTCGCCGGCGAAATCGTCGACGGGCGCATGTACGGGCGCGGCACCAGCGACATGAAAAGCGGCGTCGCCGCCTTCGTCGCGGCGGCGGCGGTGACGGCGCGCGACCTGGCGCGTGGGCCCGGCGCCGTGCTGGTCATCACCGCGGGCGAGGAGACCGGCTGCGAAGGTGCGGCCCATCTCGCCGCCACGGGCACCGTGCTCGGCGACGCTGGCGCGATCGTGGTCGCCGAGCCGACCGCCAATCGCGCCTACGCCGGCCACAAGGGCGCGCTGTGGTTGAAGGCGCGCACCCGGGGCGTGACCGCCCATGGCTCGATGCCCGAGCGCGGCGTCAACGCGGTCCACAAGGCGGCGCGCGCGGTCGGCCAGCTCGCCGACTTCGACTTCAACGTCGCCCGCCATCCGGTGATGGGCGCGCCGACCCTCAACGTCGGCACCATCAAGGGTGGGCTCAACGTCAATTCGGTTCCCGACCTGGCCGAAATCGGCATCGATATCCGCACCATCCCCGGCCAGCGCCACGAGGCGATCCGGGGTACCCTCGCCACCTATCTCGGCTCCGAAGTCGAGATCGAGCCGTTCATCGACGTCGAGGGCGTTTGGACCGACCCCGGCCATCCCTGGATGCGCCAAGTCTACACTGCGGTCGAGAAGGCGACCGGCGTCAAGGCCGACGTGCGCGCCGCGACCTATTTCACCGACGCCGCGTTTTTGACGCCGGCATTGGGGCGCCCGCCGACCGTGATCTTGGGGCCGGGTGAGCCGGAACTCGCCCACCAGACCGACGAATACTGCGTGGTTGAGCGCATCCGCGAAGCGGAAGCCATCTTCACTTATCTGGCGCTGGAATGGAGCCAGGGCTGAGCGGCGCCTACAGCCATCCCTCGGCGCGCGCGTAGGCGAGGGCGACGAAGGCGATAACGCCGGCGAACGTGCCGATGAACACGTGCCGGCGAAAGGCGAAGAAGAGCGCCAACCCGAACACGGTCGCGGCCACCCGATCGACAAACGGGGTTTCGCTCAACGCTCCGCCCGGCAAGAGAATTACCCGCGCGATCAGCGCCGCGAGCATCGCGTAGGCGATGCAGGAGAACCACACGAACGCATCGCCGCCGACGCCGATCCGCTTCGCCAATGCCGCGCCGATCCCGCGCCAGATATAGGTCGCGGCGCTGGCGGCGATCAAGGCGGCGACGGGGCCGGTTTCACTCACGGCGCAGCACCTTGCGATCGAGCAGAAATGCGAGGGTGCCTCCGATCACGCCGGTCGCCGGCACGCCCCAATCGGGCGAGACGAGATGCAACAGCGGGCCCGCGCCGACCCCGACCAGCACGGCGATGATGCCGCCGCGTTCGCGCACGCCGGCGAAGACCATCAAAAAATAGACCGGGCTCAGGTAAACGAGACCTAGCGTCAACGGGCGCGGCAGGACTCCCGCGAGGGCGAATCCAAG
>Ga0194121_10002545_pt1 | contig 28808 bp, 37 predicted proteins | sample TA2MahCa50mmetaG_FD_148609 | JGI IMG/M metagenome (GOLD analysis project Ga0194121, IMG submission 148609) | Freshwater microbial communities from Lake Tanganyika, Tanzania - TA2015020 Mahale Deep Cast 50m | ecosystem: Environmental > Aquatic > Freshwater > Lake | place: Tanzania: Lake...
TACAAAAACTCCTCCCGCAAGGACGAGCAACAAAACAACGCCGGTTATCGCCTTTTTTGTCATACCGGTTATGTTCTATATTATAGTATAAATGAAAAATATAATTTTTCATCAAGGGGATAACCCCCACACCTTTCCTGCTATCTCCTCAAATCATATACTAATACGAATGTTTTATGTATATGTTCTTAAAAGTTGTACAGACGGAAATTTGTATATTGGCTCAACTAATGATTTGAGGCGAAGACTTTCGGAACATAACTGTGGTAAAGTCAGATCAACAAAATCGAGGCGGCCTTTTGAATTACGTTATTACGAGGCTTTTACAAATGAACACAATGCTCGCACGAGAGAGTTTTCTCTCAAAAAGGACGGTAAAGCACTTGGGCAACTTAAGAGGCGCATTTCCGAAAGTCTTCAATAGTCAGGAAAGGTGTGGGGGATAACCCCCACACCTTTCCTGCTATCTCCTCAAATCATATACTAATACGAATGTTTTATGTATATGTTCTTAAAAGTTGTACAGACGGAAATTTGTATATTGGCTCAACTAATGATTTGAGGCGAAGACTTTCGGAACATAACTGTGGTAAAGTCAGATCAACAAAATCGAGGCGGCCTTTTGAATTACGTTATTACGAGGCTTTTACAAATGAACACAATGCTCGCACGAGAGAGTTTTCTCTCAAAAAGGACGGTAAAGCACTTGGGCAACTTAAGAGGCGCATTTCCGAAAGTCTTCAATAGTCAGGAAAGGTGTGGGGGATAACCAACTTGCTTTTAGATGTATATATAGGTATAGTGAAATGTAGAAAATATTAAATATCACCCAGGAAAGGAAGTACTTTGTGGAAACTACGGAAACTACCGCCTATTTAATCAAACCAGAAGGAATGTGCAACAAAAGAGCGATCAGAGAAATAATCAATAAAGACGGGTTGATAATTGTTCGTAAAAAAATACTGCTATTGCCAGAGTGGGCAATTGACATCCTTTATCCAAAACTTTCTCTTGATCTTAAGATCATCACTATCACGATGCTTGCTACTCCTGTGGAAATTGGATTTGTACGAGGCAACGAAGCTGTGAAGAGACTACTAATTCTTTCTGGAAACGATGTTGATCCGGCCCGGTGTGATTCAGAAAGTATTCGCTTCCGTTTTGGGAAGAGAAACGCAATTATGTTTGGTGCAACTGCATATTACGCAAACGCCATTCACCGCCCGCGGAATAAAGCAGAATCTGAGCGAGACATTGCACTTTTCCATCGCCTTTTGTAAGCGCTTGCAATACAACTGCTGGCGCTATTTTTTTTGCTATCTATTAGTATTACAATAACAACAATGAACAACAAAGAAATTGAGGTGCGTTTTCTTAATGTGAATAAAAATAATCTGGTGACCAAATTACATACTGTTGGCGCGCAAGACAAAGGAGAGGTGTTACTTTCTGAATTAATCTTTTACGATCCAGCACTTGCGTGGCTTAAAGAGAGTCGCTTTGTGCGTATCCGCACGCTCGGTGCCACAACAATGCTTACATACAAACAAAACAAGCGTCAAACTATTGATAGCGCGTATGAAATTGAATTTCCGGTGCCTGATCAAGAACAAGCAGTAAAATTTCTAGAAAGTGTTGGTCTTGTTGCGTACCGGCGTCAGGAAAAGAAAAGGCACACTTTTGTGCTTGATAAGGTTATTGTTGATATTGACACATGGCCTCTCATCCCACCTTATGTTGAACTTGAAGGACAGTCACCAACCGCGCTCCGCAAGGTCGCTGGATTACTTGGTTTCAATTGGAATGATGCTGTATTTGAAGACGCAAAGATAATTATTGAGAATCGCTACAATATACCTATTGGAAATATGCGATGTTTTACTTTTAAAGAACAGGACGCAAAGAAAAAACCTCGGCACAGGTGATTGTGCCGAGGATGTAGTCGCTACTCGCCACGACTGAGATTATTAAGCACGGTCTGATGAAGCGCGTAGGTAAAACTCTCAAGAGTAGGTTCTGTTGTGAGCGTTGCCGACCTCGCATCCCATCCGATTACTTTCGTTGGAACACCGAGGCGGTTTATAACTTTTTGCGCTTCAATCACTCCCATCGAGTATACCTTGCCACTTGCACATATATGACGCTGTGTAAGTGGGCATAAAGACATTTCGCATTCGCGCCTAGAATATATTTGAACGGAAGAAATGCTCGGTAACCGAAGCATGTGTGTTATAGCACATGACGATTTGAAGTACACTGGAATATTCGGTAAATGAAATTGCGCCAATTCTAGAATGACTTCCACCAACTCTACTGGAAGATCTTTTTCGTTGTCACGCTTAGGTATAGACGGTAGTGATTTCGCATGTACCTCCGTCAATCCATACTCAATACCTTCGGTCCAACGGAGCCCTCCTGGCACGATTGCGCCTAAGAATGAGGCATAGTGTTCTTTAACCCAAAGCATCATCATCTCTATTTGTTCTCGAGTACCGCTCCACTCAGGAGTAAGCGGACGCATGTACCACGCGAGAATCGCTCCAGCCTCTTTCGCTTCCTCAGCGTTCAAGAAACGATTGTTCTTCATTGGTTCAATGTGGGTAGGATTGCTTGCCCAACAAAGCGAAATCATGAGACCTTTTGTTGCCTTAACAATCCTTGCAATGTCCAGTTTCTTTCCTTTTGGCACACCGCACTTAGTGACGATCCAAAAAGGATTACGCAGACCTCTTCGAATGAAAGCGTCCATAATAGCAAAAGTGCTTTCAAGAACCGGTCCTGGAGCAAATGGTTCAGTGCTCGCGGTGCCAATACTGATAATTGTTTTGTCTCGCAAGAAAAATGGATGTTTCATCAATGCATCAATAATTTCATCGATTGAATGCGAGCTCCTTCTGCGTGGTGTGTTAGGCATTGCAACATTGTCGGCAAGGTCTTGCTCGCTGCCTTGAACTTGGCAATACGCACATTGCCACTTACAGCCAATCCATAAATCTATAGAGAGCGAGCTATTTGCAACACTAACGCACGAAAGTGGGTGGTTCTCATTAGGAATCAGTACTCCGTAGGTAAACTTGCGGACAGTAAATTCTCGCCCGGTCATCTTACCACTTACTTTAACTAATATTTCGGTATTTGCAGCTTGAATGTATTGGTCTTTATTCATATATTCTCTCTTTCTTTATTAATTTAGAAGGTTCATTTTCCCAAAGAGAAACTTAACATGAGTATTAAAAGAAAACAAACAGGGAGCATAATTGCTTCAAATTTGCTTTCTTTCCAAAGAATGTATATAGTGGTAGTGAAGTTCGCCCCCCGATGGCGGACTTTTTTAATAAGTAATCCGATGCTAATCTTGCGAATTGGATGCGAATGCCGCGAATTAAATGTTCGTAGATTCGTATATAATTTATAATTTGTAGATTCGCATCGAGTTCATATGTTATTTGACCTAAAAACAATTTCTGCGGTTTTAACGGAGCTTGAAGAAACGCGCGGCATTCCGCGCGACAAAGTCGTTGAAGCGATTGAATCCGCGCTTGCGACAGCTTACAGAAAAGAATACGGAAAAAAAGGACAGATAGTCCGCGCGAAGTTTAATCCTGAAACAGGCATTGTGGAGTTTTTCCAAGTGAAAGAAGTCGTTGACGATACGCGCGTTCTTGTTCGCGAGCCGGGAGATGAATCGGAGCGCGATCCGAATGATGACCGAATTCTTTACAATTCCGAGCATCATATATTTTTGGAAGACGCGAAAAAAATCAAGAAGGAGGTAAAACTTGAAGATGAAATAATTTTCCCGTTGGAAGAAAAAGGCGACTTCGGAAGAATCGCCGCGCAGACGGCGAAACAAGTTGTCATTCAAAAAATCCGAGAAGCGGAGAAAGTGTCCGTTCTTGGAGAATACGGAACGCGCTCGGGAGAAATTGTTTCCGGAACTGTCCAAAGAATAGAGCGCGGCGCTTTGTTCATAGATATGGGACGCGCGACCGGCATTCTTCCTTATGAAGAACAGATTCCCGGAGAGCGATTTCGTCAAGGCGAGCGAGTGCGCGCGTATTTGATGCGCGTGGAAGACACTCCGCGCGGAGTCGCTTTGCGCCTTTCGCGCGCTGCCCCGCAATTTGTTGAAGCATTGTTCAAACAAGAAACGCCTGAAATCGCTTCCGGCGCGGTTGAAATTAAAGCAATCGCGCGCGAGGCGGGAAGCCGAACAAAAATAGCGGCCGTAAGCACTGACCAACATATTGACCCAGTCGGCTCACTTGTCGGCGGACGCGGAGTGCGCGTTTCCACTGTTATGTCGGAACTCGGCGGTGAAAAAATTGACATTATTCAATGGTCGGAAAATCTGAAAGAATTCGTGACGGAAGCTCTGTCGCCGGCAAAAATCTTGTCGGTGGAAGTTCTTGATGAGGCGTCGCGTTATGTAAAAGCGACCGTTTCGGATGACCAACAATCTCTGGCAATCGGACGCGGCGGACAAAATGTCCGTCTTGCCGCAAAACTCTGCAACGCGAAAATAGACATTGCATCGCTCGGTGGCGCGATTTCTTCGGAAGATAAAAAAGATGGAGTTAAAGAAAACCCTAAAGAAAAAGTTGAATTAGAAGAAAAAAAGAATAATATCTACTGAAATTAAAAATTATTCATAAATTACTTTCTATGTCCAACATAATTTGGTTTGCTGTCGGTTCGTCAGTCGCGGCGATTTTATACGCATTTTTCGCGGCGCGCGCGATTTTGAAAAAAAGCCCCGGAAACGAGAGAATGTGCGAAATATCAAATGCCATTAAAGAGGGCGCTAGCGCGTATCTGAACCGACAATACAAAACAATTACGCTCATAGCAGTTGTTTTGTTTTTAATTATCGGATTTTCTCTTGATTGGATAACAGCTGTCGGATTTCTTGTTGGCGCGATTCTTTCCTCGGTAGCAGGATATATAGGAATGTTTGTGTCGGTCCGCGCGAACGCGCGCGCGGCTGAAGCCGCGCGCGCCGGACTTGCTCCGGCTCTTTCAGTGGCTGCGCAGGGCGGCGCGGTTACCGGACTTTTAGTGGCGGCGCTCGCGTTGCTCGGCGTTGCAGGATTTTTCGCGGCGACAGGAGATATTAAAGCGCTCGTTGGGCTCGGCTTCGGCGCTTCCCTTATTTCCGTATTCGCACGCTTGGGCGGAGGAATTTTCACGAAAGCCGCTGATGTCGGAGCGGACCTTGTCGGAAAAGTTGAGGCTGGAATCCCTGAAGATGACCCGCGGAATCCCGCTGTTATTGCGGACAATGTAGGCGATAACGTCGGCGATTGCGCTGGAATGGCGGCAGATCTTTTTGAAACATACGCGGTTACTTCGGTTGCAGCGATGCTCTTGGGCGCTTTGGTTTTTCCGGGAAACGAAGCCGCGGTCTTATTCCCTCTTGCAATCGGCGCGGCGGCGCTTGTCGCGTCAATCATTGGCTCATGGTTTATGCGCATTGGAAAATCAAAGAATATTATGGGCGCTCTTTATAAAGGACTTATCGTGTCCGGTATTTTGTCGGCAATCGCTTTCTATATTCTCACTGGTTTCATAATGGGAGCAAATGAATCGTATTCCGTTATGAATCTTTTCTTCTCGGCTCTAATCGGACTAGCTGTGACAGCGTTGCTTGTCGCGATAACTGAATACTACACAGGAACAGGACACAGACCAGTTATGTCAATCGCGGAAGCATCAAAGTCCGGACATGGCACGAACATTATTCAGGGGCTCGCAATTTCTATGAAATCAACAGCACTGCCACTTATCGTAATCGTAGCCGCTGTTCTTGCCGCGTTTTATTTCGCTGGACTATATGGAATCGCCGTCGCGGCAATGGCAATGCTTTCGCTCGCGGGAATTATTATCGCGATTGACGCTTTCGGACCAATCACGGACAACGCGGGAGGAATCGCAGAGATGGCGGATCTTCCTCCTTCCGTGCGAGAACACACAGACGCTCTTGACGCTGTCGGCAACACTACAAAAGCGGTAACAAAAGGATACGCAATCGGTTCCGCGGGTCTTGCCGCGCTGGTTTTGTTCGCGTCGTATTCACAGGAACTTTCTGCGCTCGGCGCGAATGTTTCTTTCGTTCTCGGCGACCCGAAGGTTTTGGTTGGATTGTTTGTTGGCGGATTGCTCCCCTATTATTTCGGCGCGCTCGCCATGGAGGCAGTCGGAAAAACTGCGGGCAAGGTAGTTGAAGAAGTGCGGCGACAATTCCGAGAAATTCCCGGAATTATGACGCGCACCGCAAAACCTGATTATGGAAAAGCTGTAGATATTGTTACAAAAGCCGCAATCAAACAAATGATTGTTCCGTCACTTATTCCTGTAGCGGCTCCTATTATCGTTGGGTTTGTTCTTGGTCCGGCGGCTCTCGGCGGACTTCTTGTTGGTTCAATTATCACAGGGTTGTTTGTCGCAATCTCAATGACAAGCGGCGGCGGCGCGTGGGACAACGCGAAAAAATATATAGAGAAAGGAAATTTTGGAGGCAAAGGATCCGACGCGCACAAAGCGGCGGTTACCGGCGATACCGTAGGCGATCCTTACAAAGATACAGCGGGTCCGGCAATCAACCCGATGATTAAGATTCTCAATATAGTCGCGCTTCTTCTCATTCCGTTCATTGTTTAACGGCTTGTCAATAGCTTTTAGTATTGCGTCCATATAAAAAATGGGCGTATACTAAAGCGTGTTATTGAAAAAATAAGCAAGTAATTTTATTATTAAAAAGCTTTATGAAACATATGAAAAAGTTGGTATCCATTGCAGCAGCTGGTTTTTTACTAGTAGCTGGGATTGTTTTTGCGCAAAGCGCTGTAGATTCTGCAAATACAAATACAGCCCCTGTTAAAAAAGCTCCGTCGCGTGAACAGGTTCAGGAAAAGAGAGCTGAATTAAAAGATACGCGCGAGAACGCGAAAGCGCAGATTCTTGAAAAGAAAGAGGTGCTTCAAGAGAAGCGCGCTGAGCAAAAAGATAATATCGCTGATAAGCGCGGCGAGATAAAAGACAAGCGCGAAATGTTAAAAGAAAAATCGCAAATGAAGAAAACAGACGCGAATGAAAAAATGGCTGCGGCTCACAAAATGCGCGTTGAAAAAATTATAAAAGTTTTGGAAAATCGCGTAGCGGAATTAAATAAATTTGCATCTCGTGCTGAGGCACACATCGCGAAACTTGCCGCGGCTGGAAACGACACTACGGCGGCAAGCACTCTGCTTATGGCGGCAAAAGTAAAAGTAGCGGAAGCGGGCGCTTCTGTTGACGGACTTTATTCGCAAGTAGAAGTAGCTATAACATCAGAAAACCAAAAGGTTGCGTTGCAAGCAGTAACAACTGCCACTAGAAACACTGAAGCGAAGTTAAAAACCGCGCACGCGGCTATTGTTGATGTAATTAATTATTTGAAGCCGGGCAGGAATAAGGCGAATCCTGCGCCTGTTTCACAATAAAAAATTGTAAAATTAAAAGTTAATTTGTAAAAAATATGGATCCAAATCAAATGCCTGTATCAGCTGAACCAAAAAAGGGCGTAGGGGCTCTAATCGGTTCTATTGTAGTAATTTTAATTCTCGTGTTGGGTGCGCTCTATTTCTGGGGAGGAAAACTTGAGAAAGCCAATAACAATGAAAACGCAGCAGCGGCCGGTTCCGAAGATGTGTCAGATATTGACTCTGACTTCAATAGTCTTGAGCAAATCAATTTGGACGAGGACTTGAACGCAATAAATCAGTAAGAAGTTTGTAGTGAGTAGTTGGTAGTAAATAGCAAAACCCGCCCCGCATTTGCGGGGCGGGTTTTTGTTTGCTATAATTTCTTCATATGTCTATTTTAATTCCAACAGTTTTGGAGAAAACAGCCGGAGGCGAGCGCGCCTACGACATTTATTCACGCCTTCTGAAAGAAAATATAATTTTTTTGGGCGGCCCGATTGAAGACCACACCGCAAACCTTGTAATTGCCCAGCTTTTGTTTTTGCAATCTGAGGACCCGAAAAAAGACATTTCACTTTATGTGAACTGTCCTGGTGGTTCCGTGACCGCAACTCTAGCGATTGTTGATACAATGAAGCACATCAAAAATGATGTCTCAACCGTGTGCGTCGGGCTCGCGGCTTCGGGCGGAGCAATAATCCTCGGCGCTGGTGCTAAAGGAAAACGATTCGCTCTTCCAAACGCGGAAATTATGATTCACCAACCGCTCGGTGGTGCGCAAGGACAAGCGACCGATATTGAAATAACGGCAAAACAAATCCTGAAAATCCGCGAGAAATTGAACAGAATGCTCGCTGAATATACTGGCAAACCGGTTTCGCAAATAGAAAAAGATGTTGACCGCGACTACTATATGTCCGCGGAAGAAGCAAAACAATACGGAATCATAGACAAGGTGCTCTCATAAAACTTTTGCGTTAAGCGGTTGGTTGTGATAAAGTGTCCGTGTTGGACACTTATTTTTATGATTTTCAACAAACATTATGGCACTCAAATTAGTACTTGCCCTCGCGGCGGCCTCGGGGCTGCTTGGCATTGGGCTCGGCGCATATCTGCGCCACTTGATATCGTTGGGTAAAAAAGGCTCAATGGAGCTAAAACTGCGCGCGATGGAACTCTCAGCGCAGGAAGAATCCAAAAAAATCACACAAAAGGCGGAGGAAGAATCGGCTCGACTTTTAAAAGAAGCGAGGAATGAAGCGAAGATAAAGGAGGAGGAAACAAAAGCGCACGAAGCGCGGCTTGTAAAAAGAGAGGACTTTTTGGACAAGCGTCAAACTGATATAGATAAAGAAGCGGAGGAATTGAAAGGAAAAATCTCCGAAGTAAAAAAAATAAAAGAAAGAACCGAAGCGCTGGAAGCCGAACGGCAAGCGGCTTTGGAAAAGACGGCTCGCCTATCGGAAGAAGAAGCAAAAGCTGAACTTGTAGCAGCCATGGAAAAGAAACACGAGGAAGATATTCTCGTGCGAATGCAAAAACTTGAACAGGAAGGCGAGGAAAAATGGGAACGGCGCGCGCAGGAGATAATTACAAACGCGATTCAGCGCCTTGGAACTTCTGTTTCAGGAGAAATGCTCACGACTTCCGTTACTATTCCATCCGATGAAATAAAAGGAAAAATTATAGGAAAGGAAGGGCGCAATATAAAAGCGTTTGAACGCGCTACGGGCGTTGAAGTGATTGTTGACGATACGCCCGGCGCTATAACAATTTCATCTTTCAACCCTATAAGAAGGCAGGTTGCGCGCGTGGCTCTTGAAAATCTTATTGCTGACGGTCGGATTCAACCCGCAAAAATTGAACAGATGGTTGAAAAAGCGACAGCTGAGATAAATAAAATAATAAAAGAAAAAGGAGCGGAGGCGGCTTACGAATGCGGAGTAATAAATCTTCCGCCACAAGTTCTGATGATTCTCGGCCGCCTGCATTTCCGCACAAGCTACGGACAAAATGTCCTGCAACATTCAATTGAAATGGCTCACCTATCCGGAATGATTGCGGCTGAGCTCGGCGCGAATGTCGCAACGGCGAAAACCGGCGCTCTCTTACACGACATCGGAAAAGCGATGGATCATGAAGTGCAAGGAACGCATGTTGAAATAGGACGCAGGATTTTGCAAAAGTTCGGCGTTGACGAAGCGGTGGTAAAAGCAATGCAGGCGCATCACGGAGAATATCCGTTTGAAACGCCAGAATCGGTAATAGTTCAGGTCGCAGACGCAATTTCAGGCGCGCGACCTGGCGCTCGGCGCGACACGGTGGAAAATTACTTAAAACGATTGGAGGACTTGGAGCGCATCGGAACATCTTTCCCAGGAATTGAGAAAGCATACGCGTTGCAAGCAGGACGCGAAATACGAATTTTCGTGAAGCCTGTGGAGGTTTCCGATTTGGAAGCGAAAAACATCGCGCGCGGAGTAGCGAATAAAATAGAAGCTGAATTAAAATATCCGGGAGAAATAAAAGTCACGGTGATTAGAGAAAACCGCGTTATTGAATACGCCCGGTAGTAGATTTTGGCATCGGCTTCGCCCGCGCCTTCTGCGCAATGCCAAAATTCACTACCGGGTATGCAAGATAAAACAAAACCCCCGCCATTTCTGACGGGGGGATTGGCAATCGTTAAAACCCTACTTTGGTTACAACGAAGCCAACCTTGCCTGCGCGGCGGCCACGAACTTATGGCCAGCGCCGTACTTTTTGACCAAACGAGCAACTCGTTTGATAAGTTTTGACCTTTTGTGTGCTGTGTTCATTTTTTTGATTTTGTTTTTTTTGGTTGTTTATTCCTCACGGCAGTGAAGGCGGCGTTAGTTTTAGTAAAAAATTTTAACGCGCCGCCCTCACTGCCATGAAGAATCGCAACTTCAATGAACTTTCTTACTGATTCGCATTATAGCACCTTCTATACCCGTTTGTCAAGCGAAATCGTAGAATATGGCTTAAAATAAGGGCTTTTAAGGAGTTAGTAGTTTGTAGTTGATAATTTGTAGCAAATTCTCAGCCTTTTTCTCATTATTCACTATTCACTACCCACTACTCACTTCCCCAAACCCCCTTGCAATATAAAGCCCTTTGGGTAATAATATAGGTGCGTCGTATTTTCATAAATTATTAACATTATTATTTTTCTTATTTTTCTATGAACAAATCAGGACTCGCAGATGCGGTTCATTCCGTGCTTAACACGACAAAAGTGCAGGCGGAACAGGTGGTGGACAAAGTAGTTGAGACAATCATTAACTCCTTGAAGAAGGGAGAGGAGGTTTCAATTGCGGGACTCGGGATATTTTCAGTTAAGCACCGCGCGGCTAGACAGGCGCGCAATCCACGAACTGGCGCGACAGTATCAGTTCCGGCGACAAAAGTGCCGAAATTCCGAGCTGCGAAGGCGTTGAAGGAAGCAGTAAAGTAAGTTGGAAAGTTTGGAAGTTACAAAACCCGCCGATGAGGCGGGTTTTGTGTTTTGCGGGCAGAGGTAATCGAAACCTCGACTACAGTTTGGAAAACTGTCGTTTTGCCACTAAACTATGCCCGCGATATAAAAATCTTACCAGAGTTTTTGATGCTGTGCTACAATTTCCCAACTATTATGACTTTGTTCGGAAAAATGCTCGCGCTCGCTTTGCTCGCGCTCGCAAGTGGCGCGGCGTGGATTATTGTTGAAAATTGGAATAATGAACAACCTATTACAAATTCCCAACAGTTCGCAACATCATCTTATACTAGTGTTTTGCCTCCTTCTTCGGTTGGCGCAACAGAAAACACTGCGATAGCAACTAGTACAAAAAAAGAAAAGGGGGCGTCGACGGAAAAGATTGCAACAACTACAACCCCTATTGTTACTGCCCCAGTTCCACAACTACCAACTATAAATTATTCAATACCTAACCCACCTCCTGATTGGAACAAAATTAATGCTTATACCCGCTCCGCGCTCGCAAATATTTTATGCACCGCAAAGGACGGCGATCAATTCAGGCCACTTTCCGGCTCCGGAGTTTTCATAGACCCGCGCGGAATAATTTTAACTAATGCACATGTCGCGCAATACCTTTTACTAACAGGCGGCGGTGAAAAATCAGATTTGCTTGATTGCGTAATACGTATCGGAAATCCCGCGGCGACGAGATACAAAGCAGACATTCTTTACATATCTCCAAAATGGGTGCAAAAACACGCAAAATATCTTCTGGAAGAAAATCAAAAAGAAAGCGGAGAAAATGATTACGCGCTTCTTTTAATAACAGGAACTACAAACCCAAACGGTTCGCTTCCCGACTCCTTTCCTTTTATTCCGTTGAGCAAAAAGATATTAAGCGACTCCGGTCGTCAGGACGGGTATTTGGTCGCGGGCTATCCTGCCGGATTTTTAGGTGGGATTGCGGTCCAGCGCGAACTTTGGAGCGTTTCTTCGTTTGCAACAATCACAAAGCGCTACACTTTTTCAGAAAATACTGTTGATATTATTGGACTTGGCGGTAATATTCTCGCGCAAAAGGGCTCATCGGGCGGAGCGTTTGTTGATGGAAACGGAGAACTCGCGGGACTTATTGTGACCGCAATCCTTGAAGGAGATACTGCGGAACGTGATGTGCGCGCGCTTACAACCAATTACATCAACAGAGCTTTCTCCGAAGAAGCCGGTTTTTCTCTTTTTGAAATCGAAAACTTTATTCTTCCTCCACTGCTTTCGCAATTCCAAAACGATTTTCTGCCGTCAATGCGCCAACAACTCGTAGAAGTAATAAGAAAATAATAATGAAGCGAGCAAAGTCCTGTAAGTTTTTCATAACACAATTATTTTTTCAAAAGCATCGTCTCTACTCGCTGTCTGGCGGCGCGTAGCGCCGCAAATTGCACAACGATGAGTAAGAATATGCTCACCGCTCTTTGTTTCAACTCCAATCGGCTCCATTAATCCTCCACACTTCTCTGCCCTATCACCGGGTTCAATATCAACATGCTTGCCCCACAAACACTTCGGGCAATGATTCGTGTATCCAGTGCCTAACACTTTTTCTCCGCATTTTTCACAAATAAAATCCTCTATTGTTCTCTTAAAACTCATTTTTTGACATTATCACAGACTTCTAGTATCTTCTAGAACAGAAGAAAAAGAAAGGAGCGTTATGAGACATATAAAAAATGGACGGAGAAAATTTCCACAGCGTCTCCCCGTTCAAGAACGATTGAGAATAAGCCGTATCTTTTCGGAAACAGCGGAAGAACTCGGGCACAACAACGAGAAACGTGTTGTTGACGCTTACAAAGAAACCGGCGCAGACATCCCTGAATGGATTCGTGACGTTCGCATCGGAACGCCTGAAGAGGATAAAATTGGGATTGATTTGATTTTTGACACAGATATTGGTGGAATTTTTGTGCAGGTGAAGGGTTCCAATATTGGCGTACACAACTTCAAATTGCAACACGCACCAACAAAAGTAAAAACAAAAATTCACATTATCACTGTCGTAATCTTCCCGTCTCATTCATCTGCAGTGATACGAAAGATTTTGACTCCTCTATTATGGAAAGAGTTCTCTCGCTTATCTGTGGAGCGTAGATCATGGAGTATAGACTAAGGCTCCAGCATTTTCACCCACCCGCGCCACGCGCGGGTGTTTTTTTATATAAGAATTGACACGCATGGTATAATACAGGTTATGTTTGAAAAATATCTTCAAGAAATAGGTTTAACGGATAAAGAAGCGGCTGTATATCTAACGCTTCTTGCTGTGGACAACGCTTCGGTTGTAACTATAGCCTCCAAGACAAAAATTAAGCGCCCAACAGTATATGTAGTGCTTGAAACTCTTGCAAAAAAAGGGCTTGTGAGTGAGACATTTGTTGGTAAAAAGACAAACTATCATGCAGAGCCGCCAGAACGATTAGAAACATTCGTCGCGGGCCGCAAGCTCGCGCTGGAGGAGCAGGCGAAAAAACTCCGCGACATAATTCCGCAAATCAAGAGTATTCAACGCGAAAGTGGCGAACGACCAGTAGTGAAGTATCTGGAAGGAAAAGATGGAGTTATAAGTTCAGTGGCTGAATTTTTTGAAACAAATGACAAGGAAGGATTGGCGTATTTGATTTACCCGCGCGATTTGCTTCAAGAAATATTTACAGACGAAGAAAGGGGTAAATACAGACAAGTGCGACTAGACAAAAATATCAAAACAAAAGTTCTATATACATATAAAGTCGGAGATGTGCCAACAGATACCACAGGAGATAGAATAAAAATTGACGGAGAAAAATATCCTATAAGTTGCGATGTGGCAATATATAAAGACAAAATCAGGATTGCAACACTTGGCAAGAAAATTTCGTCAATTTTTATTCAAAGCAAAGATATCGCGGAAACCCTAACAAGCATCTTTAATCTCGCGTATGATTCCATAAAAAAGGAGACCCGGTCGCAACAATAAGCTGCGACCGGGTATGTTGAGACACTTCATCTCACTCTAGATCTATTCGCCTTTGGCGGAAATTAGTCTTGAGTTTAGAGGTGTTTTTCCCCGCATACTCGCGGTGGCTTCTTTAGTCCCACATGTTACCTTTCTCTCAACCATCTGGAGGTTACGACTTACCTAGCGCCTTTGCGCCGCCTCCTCTTGCCTATGGGCAAAAGAGGAGGCGGTGCCGGCTCCGGTCAATCGCCCATAGCGTCTCCGGGGTTAAGGTTGTTAGCGGCATTGTATTTAAGGATGACATCCGCCACCCACCGCTTCTGATAGAAAGTGTAGTAAAACGAACTTGAAATGTCAAGTGTTATTGTCAATTCTCGTGCAAAACTTATCACTAAAAGACAATGTTCAATGACAATTCACTTTCTAAACTACCTTTATATATCAACATATTCTATATACTGATGAAGATGAAATGACAAAAGTACTTGACAAAAATACGGTGAGGTGTATACTGACTGCAGAATGAATTTTGAAAGTTCTGGACACTTCTGAATGCCTCCCGCCGCCAACTCTTCGCCTCGCATACAAAACAGAGGTTTTGTGGGATTCGGCCGCACATGGGGGCAGCCAGAAGCGTCCAGAGAACAACGGAGTTTAAGGCAAGTATTCGTGCAACCTGCTTCGGTGCAAGCCATAAGATCGCTTTTATTAATAAAGCGCACGGCGGCAGATTGCATGAATACTACCCACCAAAAAAAATAGAAGGTATGATCCATATCATGCCTGATGGGACCACCATGACCCACGAGGAATGGTTGGCCTTCATCCGGGGGAATTAAAAAATCCCCCGCCAGTGACGCTGTAGTAATACAGGTCGCGGAGTTTGGAAAGCAACTCGGCAACAGAATAGCTTTACACCTTCTTGGTTAAAAAAGAAAACGGCATCTCTTGCCGAAAACAAAAGGAGAATGGTATTTTCGTGGAAACCAAACCACATGAAAATGCCATCTGTACTACGATATATGTCGTAGCTGATGAGCTCCCGCCTCCGCCGAGATTCGACGGACAGGCAAAAGAGCGAAACAGAAAAGTTCTTTAAAAGCGGTGTTCGTGGCGTTTTGCTCCCGATGTGTTCGGAGGCAGAACGCCATGAATACCACTAAAACATACTTCGGATTCGCGCTGGCGGACTCCATGTTCGCCGGCAATTGCACCATCACTCGCCGCAATCTCTCCGTCGAGGAAGCCAAGGCAAAGGTCGCGCAGGGAGTTCTCTCTTGCTGCAACCCTAGTCACAAGGAGACCATCGGCGCGATGAAGTCGCGGTTCGCGATTGAGGTCCCGATTCCCGAGACACCGCCTCGCGTGGCGCTCGGATCCGGCGACTCGGTGATTGTTATGGGAGTTCGCGGTCTGCCGCGGCTCACTGACCGTCACGAGTACACCGAGGCTGAGATCGCGGGAGCGACCTTCGCCTTTGCGGAATACCTGGTGCAGTAGGGCGGATGCATCGGGCGAGATCACACTGCGATAGTGTGTGCGTAATTCACTCTGGGGTAGCTCCAGGGGGCCTGACGAGCCGACACCGTTGGGAAGGCAACTTCCCTCTCTTATCGGACTCATCATCTCGGGATGGTGATTCCGTAGGAGAAGAAAGTTCTTTGCAAACAGTTTGTCATAGCACAGTGTTTCTGTAAGTTAAGTACGGAAATAGCGTGCTATGACAACCTACAAAATCATTAAAGACTTGGGGTGGGTGCGTCCCTCAACTGTGAACGCACAGTCCGCGCTGGAGACGGTAGCGGACATGCACAACGCACACAACCCCAGTTTATTAGCGGAAATCTGGGGTGATACCGAGGGAGCATTCCTCGGGCTGGCGGAGGTAACTTCGCCGGTTGCAGTGGGTGCATTGGAGCGGGAGCTCCAATCTCGCGGGCGGGCATTTGCGCCCGCGTCCATCTTCCTCGGAGGCAAAACCGAGGACGGGAAATGGGCACTCCATATGCTCGGGGACTTCACGGTGCTCAATGCGCCGAAGTCGTTCCCTGGTCGCCCTGACCGGTTTCCCGAGGTCTTTTTAGACGATGATGGTATCAGGGCCTTCGGCCTCACCAAACTTTCCGACATCATGTCGGGGGGTGAAGTGAAGGCTGGAGTTCGCTTCCCCGTAATCAAGACGGGAAAGTAGCAATGTGCCGCCGCAACAACGGCACGAACAGTTTCAACCAGACGAGCTTGTGCGGAAGCTCGTCTACTTTATTGAGTCCAGTATCGAATATATTGAGGTAGTGGATTCATAGAGTAATAAGTAGTTCTTTACAAATAAAGTGATACCTGTGCTTTGATTGCCTTTAATTCAAATTGAAAGCAGCCCAAGCGCAGGTATCCAAATGATGCAGGAATACCGGCGCCTTTCGGAAAGTTTAACCGACCTTTCTCATGGGCAAGAGCTCACACCTCTTTGTCCTGAAAGTTTCGGTTGAATAGGTCTTCGTGTGAATAGACTAGGTGTGAGGCGGGACCGAAACCTTCCTATCACCATCCTGCATCTTACTTTCCGGCAGTTTGAGCCGGGTTCAGCAATGAACAAACCGACATCGCGCTAAGCGATGAAGGAATAACCTCTCGCCCCAAGAGCAAATCCAGTAATGGATGGGGGAAATGTTGATCTAGCCCGTGAGGGAGGGTCCGCAATGGTGGGGTGATTCCCGCTCGCTCTTCGCAGAAAGAAGGGCCGCAGCGAATCCGATCTAATTCAATCGGATATCTGCCGGCGATGTAAAGAACGCCGAAAATCTGTGACGAGATTTCTTAATATCAAGGAGGAGTGCGGAAAGATTTTCCAAAATCTCCTCCCCTTTATTGAGTCCGCGAAAATTTGTTCGCGGATTCATAGAGTAATAAGTAGTTCTTTACACATCGGTGTATTCATCCACGCGCTTCAGTGCACACGCACGGCGGCGGTTGAATGAATACACACAAAAAAAATACCGGCTCACAGCCGGATGGCAGTCCATCTGCCCAGAACGCGGCTGGCTCCGCACACTTGTATCGGGTAGGGGAAATCGCATTCGCCTTCGACCCCTGCTATAAACAAGAATTACCGTCCCTTACCAGTAAGGATTTTTGGATTCACTGGCGCGCGGCAGGGCGTGGGGAATTCGTGTGGGTGGTCGAGGGACCTCATCGTACCAACAACGACAGCTTTTATCGGGTGCTGGTAATGCGTGACGATATGTCACACTTTGGCATTCCGCTACAACCCGACGAGGAATATGGGTGCAGGTTTAATCCACACAGAGTGGTTAAGTTGTGGGCCGAGTTCCCAGTGAGTCAAGACCAGATGATCCCCACTTGGCGGAACCATCCTCATGTTCAACCCAGCAGATATTTCGTTAAGAAGGTGTTGTCTGCTAGGACGAGATTCATCAAGTCGCCACCCGCGTTGGATGAAAAAAACTGCGTGGCCCGGGCGCGATGGAGTCAGAATCTTAAATGGCTGACTCTGGTAGTAGACCGAAGGCGACTCGCGCCGTAGAAAGGCGCTAACGGCTTTTGGGAATGAGCCAACAATCATTCCCTGTTTTATCGGGTTCGTCTACCATTCGGTAGGTAAATCCGTTGAACATAGTTCTTTGCAAATCGGTGTATTCATCACTTTGCTTCAGCGAGAAAATGCCGTGGCGAGGTGATGAATACACAAAATATAAATTATACCCGTCTGTCGGGTCGGAGGTTCGCGACCGGTTTCGCGATATTGGTGTTGGTTGTTCTAACAGTTCTCGTCAGCCGCCAAAACAAAAAATCGACTCCGGTTGTGGAAGTCCGAAAGGCGGACACAAACCTGTTGGAGCTGGCTCGGCAGTTGGAACAGACACTGCAGCAGTCAGTGAACATCCAAGCTGCCGGAACCGACACGAACCGCCTGCTCAAGGAGCTCCAAAAACTTCACGAGTAGGCACTCATACACGCGCGGCACCTGCCGATAGGCGATGGTGAGAAAGAGGCAGGACGCTAAAAAGAATCCCCCACCCGCGCAACGCGCGGGTGTTTTTTTATATTTATCCAATATTTTTAATCTCCTCCAGCAATTTATTTTTTTCTTTACGACTCGTGTGCGTTTTGCCGAAACGAACGCAAATACGATTCACCGCGCTCCACTTTTCTTTCGGAAAAAGTTTTTTCAAATCGGATTCAATTTTGTGCGCGTCCTTATTTTCGGTCCATTCAAGTTTTTGTGAAATGTAAGAAACATGAGTATCCACTCCAATCGCATCATCCCCTATTTCTGTCATAAAAACATTCGCGGTTTTTCTACCGACTCCCGGAAGTTCTATAAGTTGTTCAATATTATGCGGCAGCTCGCCATTGTAATTTTCTTCAAGCACTTTTGCTAGGGCAACAACATTTTTCGTTTTGTTTTTGTAAAAATTAACAGGGCGAATAATTTCAGCGACCTCTTCTTCGCGTTCACGCGACAGCGACGCGGCAGTTGGAAACTTTTCAAATAATTTCTTACTGACTTCAATGGTCGTCTCATCGCGCGTGCGCGCGGACAAAATTATTGCCACAAGCGTTCGCCACTCGCTCCCCCACTCTTCCGCCGCGAGTCGCATTTGCTTCGGCGTATTTTTCTCAAGCGCTTCCAACTGCGCGAGCGCTGTTTTTGTTGTCATAAAATCGGGGTACCCAGATTTGAACTGGGACTGCTTGCTCCCAAAGCAAGTATGCTACCGTTACACCATACCCCGCCCGCCAGAGCGCATAATAACACGAGAATACTAAAGCCGCAGGAGTTTTTGTTTTATTTGTATTTACCAAAAATACTATTCACGGGTAGGTTGGAAAGTAAATTAAAATATGCTATATTATTTTTAATGAAAATAAGTGCGCAGAAAAAAATACCCACTGTAAAAACGCTCGCCAACGAGGTTTCAATGCTCCGGTCATTTCTCATTGGAGCTATAGGAAAAGACGACGAAGGTGAATATCGCCCCGAGTTTGTAGAAAACATGCTCACAAGCTTCGCGCGCGCAACTCCGCACCATGAGTTTTTCGGTTCGGGAGATTTTCTGCGCCGTATTCAGCGCTTAGCAAAATGATTCGCATCTTTGAAAGTTCTTATATTGAAAAAGATGCGCAACGGCTTCCGCGTGATATACAGAAAAAATTAGCGCGGCTTCTTTCTGTTTTCAAAGACAACCCTTTTAATTCGCGCCTTCACACAAAACCGCTTTCGGAACCGCTAAGCGGTCTTTTCTCATTTAGAATTACGCGCGATTGGCGCGTTTTGTTTAGATTTCTATCATCGCGCGAAGTTTTACTCCTGCGAATTAAACATCGAAAAGATATTTACAGATAATTTTCGCAACAAAAACCCCCGCGTGACTGTTCACGCGGGGAGAGAAAATTTACGATACGCCTTTCTCGTGCGTTTGGCAGACCTACTGCCGTTTTTCCTGCTTGCGAGGTTTGATGAAGATCCAGTGTTCCAGACCAGAACCCTCTTTATCATCCGCAAATGCGTGCCTGCCGTAATCGGAAAGACGCAGATTGCCTGGACAATTAGTCCACGAAAGATATATGTCAAGATAGCTTTCTGTGGAATTGATAGCCTGTGTTGGAATCCAGAAGGATTCACCATGCAGCGGATGTGTTTGTGGTGTTGCTCCGATTTTTTCCGTGAGCTTCTTTGCGATTTCCAACGTGCAGAAGGAGAAACCCAAAGAGAGTGCTTTCTCACACACAATCCGAACGGTCCTTCCGCATTTTCCGCTATCCCAGCCACAGTCTCCAACCAGTGCGTAACCTGAAATTACGCATAGTTCCATCCCGTCTATCTCCGCAAGCACAGGAACTTGATCGAGATAGTCGTCATGTGGATAATAAATTAACCATGGACGCGTGAGAGTATGGATATCTTTATCTGCCAGCGTATTAATCGTCGTATTCATTTGGTTTCCTTTCTTTTGGTTGATTGTTTAACCACAAGCATGTTCTCAAAGAACATCTGTTTCTGCCTTTCGGCTTCATCAGCCGAGATACACATCTCGGGACAGGTGGAGAGCTTCTCGGTGCTCTCCGTACCTTACACTGTTCACCACGTTGCCGTAGTGAACTCGAGCCTTACCGGCTTCCCTGCCAGCTCGAGGCGAAGCGCTTTGGCAAGCGCGACTTCCTCTCCAGCTTTCCGGTTTTCGCCAGAGTCGGTGTAGTTGAAGTACACCGACCTTTGGGAACCGTCCTGGAGGTGTGTCCGCACCTCGAAGGTCTCCTCGCCTCCATCTAGGGAGTGCCGACGAAGCTCGACTACATTTGTGGTGGTATTCATATGTTAAGTCCGGTGGAAGCCCATAACCCGCTTGGCGTTGTGCCAGCAAGTCGGTTATGGACTTTCTTCCGAACTCAACAGGATTCAGAGAACTTACCGTATGGTTCTGCATATAGTATAGCATAGTCGGTACCGACTTGTCAACTGGTTTCGTCAATTAGATAGACGAGATAGCACGGAATATCAATATATTTAGCGTTATCAACATATTTCTGTGGAAAATTATTGACACAGAAAAACAAAGGGTATATGCTTAATTTATATGGAGCAACAGGAACTTATTCTTACCTTGCAGACCCTTGGACTTTCTGAAAAAGAAGCGGGTGTGTATATGGCGCTCTTAGAGTTGGGAAGCGCAACGGTTGCGCAGGTTGGTCGTAAAGCGGGCATTAACCGCACTACTGGCTACGATATTCTGGATTCACTTTCTACAAAGGGATTAGTGAACATCTCGGGTAAAGAACCGAGATCGGAATATAGTGCCGAGCCACCAGAGGCAGTAATAGAGTTTTTGAAAAAAGAAGCAGGTATTGCGCAAGAACGGATTGCCAGAGCTGAAGTGTTTGTGCCTCAACTTCGATCAGTTGCTACAATGCAAAATCGTCCGCGTATCAAGTTTTACGAAGGCGCGGAAGGTTTGCGGCATGTATATGAAGATACGCTTACTTCACAGGAGCCAATCCGCGCTTATGCAAATGTAGATGATATGCATAAAGGACTTCCGAATTATTTTCCTGGATATTACAAACGGCGCGCCGGAAAGAATATCGCTATTCGCGCTATTGTACCTAAAACACCAACCGGTGAGGAACGCGGACAGCATGATATAGAAGAAAAGCGGGAAATTGCCTTTGTTCCGCCTGATAAATACTATTTTTCTCCAGAGATAAATATTTATGAAAATAAAGTGATGATTGCGTCGTGGCGTGAAAAGCTCGGCATAATTATTGAAAGCGCCGAAATCGCGGACGCTATGAAGAAAATCTACGAGCTTGCGTGGGCAGAAGCGAAACGAATTAACGGAAATACGCAATAAAGCCGCAGTATCTATCTCTCCGGTAAAATAAGATCCCAGAGCATTTTCACGCGCGCTTCGCGCGCGTTCATATCCAAAAATACCGCGGCAACATCAAATTCCCACTCCCCCGCCCTAGCGCGTTTTTTACTAGCAAGATAACTTTCTGTAACACGCGCCAATTTTTTTAATTTTGATGGATGAACATTATCTTCCGGTCTATAAGAATCAATGAAATCCCCCGCCATTTCATTTGCACTGTTCCAAGAAACCGTTTTCACCTCCACAAAGTGCAATTTTCCGTCTTTTTCAGCAACAATATCCAATTCTCCCCATTTTTTTGAATAATTGCGTTCCCGTATTTCAAATCCGTTTTGAACAAGAAACTTAGCCGCGACCTCCTCCCCCACTTTTCCAACCTTCAAATGTCCTTTAAGACCTCTCGGCATGTCTTTTATAAATTATCCTTATTTTTCAACGATTCCTAATGGACAACGTTGATTTATTAAAATGTCCGTTATACACATATCCACCGACTTATCCACATTTTGTCCTTTATAGATTGCGGGTAAGGAGAATCGAACTCCTATCTCGTCCTTGGCAAGGACGCGTTCTACCACTAAACCATACCCGCTTAATACACAAGCATTCTAACAATTTTTGCGGTATTATAAAAGTGTTATTAACAATAAACATTGCGCCCGTGGTGAAATGGATATCACAACGGTCTTCGGAACCGTTATTCCGGGTTCGAATCCTGGCGGGCGCGAAAAAACAATAAAAATGAAAGAAGAAAAAAACACTTTCGCAATACCGGAAGTAGTAGCAGAAACCGCAAAAACCCTTGAAAAAGGCGGGTTTGAGGCGCATTTGGTCGGCGGATGCGTGCGTGATTTGCTTATCGGAAGAAAACCAACCGACTGGGACATAACCACAAACGCTGTTCCGGAAGAAATTCAAAAGATTTTTAAGGATTCTTTTTACGAAAACGAATACGGAACTGTCGGCGTAATAACTAATTCAGAAGACGAAACGCTGAAAGTAATAGAAATAACCCCATACAGAACAGAAGGGGCATATTCAGACAAAAGAAGGCCGGATTCTGTATCTTTTAGCAAAAAACTTGAAGATGACTTAATGCGTCGCGATTTTACAATAAACGCCATTGCGATAGAGCTTGGAGAAGAAGTCAATACATCAATAGAACATACTTCTAAAGGACATTCAAATAATTCTAAAGGACATTTTAATTCTGAAAATGTCCTTTATAAAATTCTAAAGGACAAAAATTTTTATAAAGGACATTTTAAATATTACACGGGACACATAACGGACATCTATAACGGACAAAAAGACCTGAAAAAACGCTTAATTAGAACGGTTGGGGGTCCAAATGAGCGTTTTTCGGAGGATGGGCTACGACTTTTACGTGCGGTTCGTATTGCCGCTGATCTCGGATTTACAATAGAAAATGAAACCGCGGACGCCATATTCAAAAATAACGCTCTTTTAAATGAAATAGCTAAGGAAAGAATCCGAGACGAGTTTTCAAAGATTTTAATGTCAGAACGACCAATGGAGGGTATGATGCTCTGCTTAAGACTTGGCCTTTTACAACACTTTCTACCAGAATTGGAAAAATCGTTTCAGGTGAAACAAAATAGCGCGCACGCCTTTGATGTTGGAGAACACTTACTAAGAACCGTTGAGTATTCCGCAAAAAAGGGATATTCATTGGATATTCGTCTTGCGTCTTTGTTACACGACATATCAAAACCGGAAAGCAGACGGTGGTCTGAAGAAAAAAATGATTGGACTTTTTACGGACATGATGTGATGGGCGCCAAAACAACCAAAAAAATAATGGAACGGCTAAAGTTTCCCGTGAAACAAACAGAAAAGGTATGCAAATTAGTGCGTTGGCATATGTTCTTTTCTGATACAGAAGTAATAACTAAATCAGCAGTTAGACGCCTTTTAGTGAATGTTGGAAAAGAAAATATATGGGATTTAATGAATGTGCGAGCCTGTGACAGAATAGGAACCGGAAGACCAAAAGAAAGTCCTTATAGATTGCGTAAATACCACTCAATGATAGAAGAGGTTATGCACGATCCAATATCTGTTGGAATGTTGAAAATAAAAGGTGGGGAAGTAATGGAAATTGCAAAACTAACTCCTAGTCCAAAAATCGGCTTTGTTTTACACGCTCTTCTTGAGGAAGTTCTTGAAGATCCTTCAAAAAACACAAAAGAGTTTCTTGTGAAACGCACAAAAGAAATATCGGAGTTGCCGGATAAAGACATTGAAAAACTTGGTAAACAGGGCAGGGAAAAGAAAAATGAAACAGAAGAATCAAAAATAAAAGAGATTCGTGAAAAACATTGGGTAAAGTGAATCACCGTGCTATAAGCACAATAAAAAAACCGCCCTATCATTTTGAGCGAACATAACAGGACGCTCGCGACAAGGCGGCTGCCCCGCGAAATAAGGGCGAGGCAAAGGAGATGGGAAACGTGATAAATGGTAATTTTCCAAGAAAAACATTATTCCAATGATGTTTTTAGCGAGAATATGTTTTCGTGGAACTTGAAATCGGGAGTAAACGTTTCCCGTGTAACATTATCGTGGTTGTTATTTGTTAATAAAAAATTCCACGTTAATGTCGTAAAAATGATGACAAAGAACTATAAAAAGTTTCTAAAGGACATTATAATTTAATTTATTATTTTTTGTAAATAGGTTGTCTATTAAAAAGTGTGGATAACTAAGGGTATTTTGCTTGTAAAGGACAAAATCATAAAGGACATTTCTAAAGGACATTTTTTAACTCATAAAGGACATTTTTATTTTATAAAGGACAGCAACGATAATTTAAAATGTCCTTTATGAATTTCATTTTGTCCTTTAGAATTTTGTCCTTTAGAATAGAAAACAATATTCGTTGTAAGTCAATACTAAAAATTGACAGATTTGCAAAGAAAAACGATTTGTGCTATATTTTCATCCATGTTAACAAAACGTCAAAAATTGAATGTGGTTAAGAATGTTGGAACTCACGAAAAAGATACCGGATCTCCAGAGGTGCAGGTTGGTATACTTACGCGCCGGATTGAAGAACTTACGAAACATCTAAAAACACATAAAAAAGATACACATTCTAGGCGCGGGTTGCTTGGAATGGTTGCGGATAGGCAAACACACCTTCGTTATCTACAAAAGAAACATCCAAAGAGGTATACTAGTGTGGTGCGCAAGTTGGAACTTAAAAAATAACGGTAATTTCAAATGAGCGTAATACGACATAAAGAACAGAGGGTTGGTATATTTATAGATACTCAAAATTTGTATCACAGCGCGAAAAACCTTTACCGTGCTAATGTTAATTTTGGACAGATGGTAAAAGATGCTGTTGCTGAGCGCATTTTAACTCGTGCGATTGCATATTTAATTACAACTGACAGTGGCGAAGAAAAGGCCTTTTTTGATGCTCTGGAAAAATTGGGCATAGAAACAAAATCAAAACCATTGCAAATCTTTGGCAGTGGCGCAAAAAAAGCGGATTGGGATGTTGGGTTGGCGGTAGACGCTATTAAATTGGCGCCAAAACTGGACGCTGTAATTATTGCCTCTGGGGACGGAGACTTCGTTCCTCTTGTAGAATATTTGAAAACAAAGGGTTGTCAGGTAGAAGTCATTGCTTTTGGAAAATCAACTTCTGGAAAACTTATAGAATCAGCGGATGGTTTCCTGGATTTGGATGATAATCCGCGCAAATACCTTTTGCGCCAGCAAGGAAGGAAATAATTTGATACAATATCGCGCATTATGAACAGCAAGGAGTATTCTGTTGAAGTCGGTGGAAAGAAAATTATTGCTGAATTTTCAGATATTGCGGAAAATTCGAACGGATCTGTAATTGTAAAGTGTGGTGACACATCCGTTCTTGTAACTGCTGTTATGTCTAATGGTGAAACAGACGCGGATTATTTGCCGCTCACTGTTGATTATGAAGAACGTTTTTATGCGGCTGGAAAAATTTTAGGAAGCAGTTTCATAAGAAGAGAAGGAAAACCTCCAGAAGACGCGATTTTGTCCGGACGATTAATTGATAGAACTATCAGGCCTCTTTTTAATCAAAAAATAAGAAACGAGATACAGGTTGTTGCAACAGTTATTGCGCTTGGTGAATATGACCCCGATATTTTGGGTATTCTCGGCGCCTCGCTAGCGCTCGGCGCCTCCGACATTCCGTGGAACGGTCCGGTATCAGCAGTTCGTGCGATTTTGTCAGCGGATGGAAAAACTGTTTCATACAACCCTTCATACAAAGAACGTGTGGGTGTAGAGATGGATATTGTTGTTTGCGGAAAGGACGAAACCGTAAATATGATTGAAGCGGGTGGAAAAGAGGTTGATGAGAAGACATTCGTTTCAATAATTGAATCAACAAGCAAGGAAATTGAGAAACTGCAAAAATGGCAGGGGAAAGTTGTTTCTGAATTAGGAAAAGAAAAACGTAAAATAGTATTTCCGGAACCACCGAAAGAAATTGCGGAGCTTTTTAAAAAAGAAATTGAACCAGAATTGCGTAAAGCAATCTTTTCAGGACCTGGTCACAAAGGCGAATACGCACTCAAAGATAAATGGTTTTCATTAGTTAAAAATACATTGCCGGAAATTGCTGGCGCTAAAGTATTTGCCGAAGAACATTTTGAAAACGCGGTGAATGATTTGTTACACAGAGAAGCTGTGGAGAAAAATGCCAGGCCAGACGGACGCGGTATAGATGAAGTTAGACCGCTTTTTGCAAAAGCCGGTGGTGTTTCACAAGTCCTTCATGGTTCCGGGCTTTTTTATAGAGGCGGAACTCATATTCTTTCAGTTCTTACTCTTGGCGGACCCAAAGACGCGCAAACAGTAGAAACAATGGAAACGCACCGTGAGAGCAAGCATTTTATGCACCATTATAATTTCCCTCCGTTTTCTTCAGGCGAAACGGGGAAAATGGGCGGAACAAACAGGAGAATGATTGGGCACGGCGCGCTCGCGGAAAAAGCTCTCGCGCCAGTAATTCCAACGCAAGAAAAATTTCCATACACAATACGTATGGTGTCCGAAGCGTTTTCTTCTAACGGCTCAACTTCAATGGGTTCAGTGTGCGGAAGCACGCTCGCGTTGATGGACGGGGGAGTGCCGATTTCAGCTCCGGTTGCTGGAATTGCGTCCGGCTTGATGATGCTCAATCATAAAACTTACAAAGTTCTTACAGATATTCAGGGACCGGAAGATCATCATGGAGATATGGATTTCAAAGTTGCTGGAACGAGAAAGGGGATTACCGCAATTCAAATGGATGTAAAAGTTGACGGCGTGCCGATTGCGATTCTTGCGGAAGCGTTTGGTAAGGCGCGCGCGGCGAGAGAGAAAATTTTGGATGTTATGGAAAAAGAAATCGCAGAACCTCGAAAAGATATCTCGCCGCGCGCGCCGAAAATCCTCACTTTGCAAATAAGAAAAGAACAGATTGGATTTATTATCGGAGCTGGCGGAAAAACAATTAATGAAATAAAAGAAAAAACCGGAGTTGATGCCATAGATATAGAAGACGACGGACGCGTCTTTATCACTGGGAAGAATGGCTCCGCGGAAAAAGCATCGGCTGTGATACAACATTTGCTCTCGCGTGATATGCGCAGATAAAAACAAATACTATTTATATGCGTCCTTTCTGTGTTTTATTGAATATACAACAATGCGATCTTTTTCTATTATAAAAAGAATCCTATAATCTCCAACTCGCAACCGAAACCCTTGAAAAGGAACTTTTAGTTTTTTAATATCAAATACTCTGGAGAGCGGATTTTTACAAAATTCTCCACTAAATAATTCTGATATTCCCAGTGAAACATCACGCGGGAGTTTTTTAAATTCCCTCAATGCTCTAGAAGTAAGAAAAAGTTTGAACATTTCACTTTTTCCATGGAATCATTTTTTTGTCGCGCCTCACAAGATAAGCAAGTTCACGCGCGTCAATTGCATTTTCTCTCATTTCTACCAATTTATTATAAGCATCGGCAGAAAGCACAACGAATGGTTGCGCCCCACGGCGAGCGGTAATTACAAGCGGACGCATTTGCGCTTTTTTCAAATACAAAGGAATAGAAGCGCGAAAACGGCTCACACCGATTGCTTTTTGAATCGTTTGAAACATATATTTGTACATTTAATTGTACAATAATACATACATTATACGCTAGTACTACTTTTACGCAAGCAAAACAAAAACCGCCGGATTGAACCGACGGTTACGATGCGATGATTAGTTCTCGGGAGATCGCTCTTCCCAATGAAGTGAGCAATACTCCGCTGAAGTATTGCTCGGGTTAACCTGTTGGAAAGCGGCAGGCATTGAGATGGTCGCGGGTAATATGCTCGTGAAGCACATCCGTCCTGTCTTCGATCGCGAGATCGAGCAGGTCCTTTCCTCTGAAGTACATAATACTGCGAGCTTCCTCGTGACCGAGGGCCTCTACAGCATATCGAACAGAGGTATGGCTGGGATTCACGTATCCAGCATTCACGGCTTCCAGCAACTGGATAGCTTCGGGGCGGGTCATCATATTCATAGTTTTTTGAAAAGAGCTTTTGGTTCTGTTTTCGTCCTTTCGAACTCATCAGTCGGAATGCACATTCCGAGAACAGAGGTAATCTTTCGACTACCAGGGAATTTATCGACTTCCCCCGTCGCACACTGCATGTGAGGCCCACCATTTTTGGACGGTGGCAACTACGCGCTTCTGAATCGAAGGTTGTGCGCGATCCTTCGTTTGGTTACGAGACGATATCTTCGGTCAAGTCGCTACCACTGAGTAAATATCCTGTAAATTGGTTTTATCCAACACAGGATTCAATGGTACTTCCTTTCCCAAAGAAGTAATCTCGGTGAATCCCTCAACGCCATCAACAAACTTACCGCGAGCATTCTGAGTAATAGTTAACTCAGGCTTGCCCTGGAGGCCGTTTTTAGCGAACTGTTCGAGGAAAGCTTTCACTTCCTCGACCAGTGGGATCTCACAGAAGGGTTCCTCGTCGACACTAACAACTTCGTACGAATCTTTTGAGTATGAGTTTTTCTCATCGCCCGTTTGATTGTACCAACTGTATGTGTGCTTAAGGTATACCCTCTGGTCACCGATATCGACAGCGATGAGCTGCTCGCCACCGCCGCCATTACTTGCACCTTCGTCGTAACTTTGGATGCACAATGCTTTCATTGTTCTTCCAAGTTATGATTCGTCACTAAAGAACACTTTTTTATGCATTGAAAAGAGCTTTTGGTTCTGTTTTCGTCCTTTCGAACTCATCAGTCGGAATGCACATTCCGAGAACAGAGGTAATCTTTCGACTACCAGGGAATTTATCGACTTCCCCCGTCGCACACTGCATGTGAGGCCCACCATTTTTGGACGGTGGCAACTACGCGCTTCTGAATCGAAGGTTGTGCGCGATCCTTC